>Ga0194136_1000166_pt1 | contig 38532 bp, 38 predicted proteins | sample TARM_MetaG_T3A_1_FD_134023 | JGI IMG/M metagenome (GOLD analysis project Ga0194136, IMG submission 134023) | Freshwater microbial communities from Pennsylvania, USA, analyzing microbe dynamics in response to fracking - TARM_MetaG_T3A_14 (version 2) | ecosystem: Environmental > Aquatic >...
CAGATGGTCAGGGAGAATCACCTGTTTCCACCAGCGGAGCAGAGCGAACCGGACGAGGCGAGCAACGCGGCACCGATGTACCAGGAAGCGTTGCAGATGAAAAGCCGAGTGATGCAGGCCGACCAGTATCAAGAGGGGATGCAGAATTAATCCAGGCTGAGGAAAAGGCGGCAGAAGAAGCGCCGGCGCCAGTTGGTGAAACAACTCAGCAGGCAGTTAGTGCAGATAATCGCCCGGCCAAGATGTTTACCATTACGCCAGATATGGGAATTGGTGAAGGTGGCCAGAAAACTAAATTCAAGAACAACCTTGAAGCAATCAAGATCCTGAAGTCTCTTGAGGCTGAAGGACGCCAGGCAACGCCAGAAGAACAGCAAGCGCTTGCGCGTTATGTTGGTTGGGGCGGTATTCCTCAAGCGTTCTATGGTGATGCAGGTAAAGTATCAAAGGGGTGGGAGAAAGAGGCGGCACAGCTTAAAGAGTTGCTTACAGATGCTGAGTATGATGCAGCGCGCCGAAGCACGCAGGATGCCCACTACACAAGCCAGGAGATTGTTACTTCAATCTGGAAGGCTGTTAAGGATATGGGTTTTACTGGTGGCCGAGTGCTTGAGCCTTCAGTTGGTACTGGTAACTTTTTAGGGATGATGCCGGCAGGTGTTCGAGGAAAAAGCCAGATCACCGGCGTAGAGCTTGATCATATTACAGGCGGGATTGCTTCACACCTTTACCCAGGCGCAAACATTAAAACGCCAATGGGCTTTCAAGACTTCACTATGCCTGATGGTTACTTTGATCTGGCAATAGGGAACCCGCCATTTGGGAGCCAGAAGCTATATGACGGTAAGCGCAAAGACTTATCTAAGTTCAGCATTCACAACTACTTCTTTGCAAAAAGCCTGGATGGCCTGAAGCCTGGCGGCGTACTTGCAATGGTTGTCTCTAACCGCCTTATGGATGGTCAAAGCAATCAGGCAGCGCGTGAGTACATGGCTAATCGCGCAGACTTCCTTGGTGCGGTCAGGTTGCCTAATAACGCATTCCTAAAGAATGCCGGCACAGAAGTTACCACTGACATTGTTTTCCTTCAGAAGCGAGAGGAAGGCACGCCGCGTAAAGGTACTTCATGGAAGCGTACTGAATCAGTGAAAGACGCCAACGGCATTGAAACACCACTGAATGAATATTTTGTAAAGAATCCCGACATGATGCTTGGTGAATGGGGTGCATACGGCTCAATGTATGGACCTAATGACCCGGCGCTTGTTGCGCGTGAAGGTCAGGACACTGGCGCATTGTTGCGTGAGGCATTGGCTAAGTTACCAAAAGGGATTATGGCAGAGTCAAAAGCGGCGCCGGCAAAAGAAGAAGTGAAGCTATCCACCAGCGTTGATAACGTCAAAGTTGGTAGCATGTTCATTGATGGCGGCAAGGTGATGGTTCGCCAGGATAATGAGCTTGGTAGTATTCAGGCTGAGCCGGTTGAGTTTGCCAGCGACAAAGCGCGCCAGCGCGTTGAGGGCATGATCAAGGTTCGTGATGTGTTCACGGACTTGAGGAAGGCCCAGCTTACTGAAGGCGTGAAAGATGCTGCGCTTGACGCGTTGCGCACGCGTCTTAATCGTGAGTATGACGCGTTTGTTAAGGCGCATGGTCCAATAAACTCAGATGCCAACAAGCGCTTATTCCGTGATGATCCCACCTGGCCGCAGATTGCAGCATTGGAAGAATCATTCGATAAAGGCATTACGCCTGCAATGGCAAAGAAAACCGGCGAGCAATCGCGCAAGCCAAGCGCAAGCAAGGCTGCAATTTTCTTCAAGCGTACTCAGTCACCATATAAAGCGCCTACCAAAGCGGCAACCGCCAAGGATGCAATGGCGGCAAGTCTTTCAGAGTATGGCGCCATTGATATGGATTACATGGCGAAGCTTTACAACAAGACGCCAGGATACATTGCCAATGAGCTTGGTGATCTTGTGTATGAGGTTGAGCCTGGCCGATTTGAAACGCGTGACCAATACCTTAGCGGCAATGTTAAGCAGAAGCTTGCCCAGGCAAGGCAGCTTGCCAAGGTAGACAGTAAGTACAAGCGCAACGTGCAAGCGCTTGAGGCGGTCCAGCCTGAAGATATTGAGGCCGTTGACATTGATGTTAAGCCTGGCGCTCACTGGTTGCCGCGTGAAGATATGAAGTCTTTTGTGGATCATGTGCTTGGCAATGAAAGCGGTAAGGCCGTGTATATTCCGACCAATGCTAAGTGGTCTATTGATGGTGTGCCTACAGAAGCAGCGCGCTCGCGTTGGGGTACTGACCGCGTGCAGGTGACTGATATTGTGGCAGCAGCTGCAAACCAGAAGCAGATTGTTGTGCGTGATCGCATTGACGAAAACACAACAAGAGTGAATGAGGCAGCTACCAATGCGGCCAATGAAAAGGTTGAGCGCTTAAAGGCTGAGTTTCGCCGTTGGGTATGGCAGGACGATGCGCGCCGTAGTCGGTTGACCAGGATTTATAACGACACATTTAACACCGATCGCTTGCGAGAGTTTGACGGTGGCCATCTTACATTCCCTGGCAAAGTAAGTGATGACATTATCAAGTTGCGCCCACACCAGGCTAATGCAGTTTGGCGTATCGTGCAGTCTGGAACTACCTTACTGGATCACGTTGTTGGTGCCGGCAAGACGTTCACTATGATTGCTGGCGCTATGGAAATGCGCCGCATGGGCCGAGCTAAAAAGCCTATGTTTGTTGTTCCTAATCACCTTGTTGGCCAGTGGGCAGAGGACTTTACCAAGCTTTACCCTGGCGCTAATGTGCTGGCAGCCACCAAGAAGGACTTTGAGAAAGGAAACCGCAAGCGCCTATTTGCGCGCATTGCCACCGGTGATTGGGATGCTGTTATTGTCGCTCACTCATCGTTCGGTAAAGTGGAAATGGATAAGGAGTTCCAGGAGCGATTTATCAATCAGCAGATCCGTGACATTGATGAGGCTATCCAGAATATCCGGGCCCAGGATGGGCAGAAGTCACGAAGCATTAAGCAGATTGAGAAGCAGAAAGAGCGCCTTCAGGAAAAGCTGAAGAAGCTGTTTGATGCAGAAAACAAGGATGACAACCTAACCTTTGGTGAGCTTGGTGTTGACGCTCTATTCCTGGATGAAGCGCATGAGTTTAAGAACCTTGGCTTTGCCACCAGCATGACCCGCGTTGCCGGCCTTGGTAATCCGCAAGGCAGCCAGAAGGCGGCAGACCTGTTTATGAAAACTCAGTTTGTCCTGGAAAAGACTGGCGGCAATAACGTGGTATTTGCTACCGGTACGCCGATCAGCAATACCATGGCTGAAATGTACACCATGCAGCGTTATCTTGATTACCAGACGCTACAGGACCAGGGCATTGCACACTTTGACGCATGGGCGCGCATGTATGGCGAGGTTGTTACTGATTGGGAGTTGTCACCTTCAGGCACCTATAAGCTAAACAGCCGCTTCAGTAAGTTCGTGAATATCCCTGAGCTTATGCAGCGCTACCTATCGTTTGGTGATGTTATCAACCGTGATGACATTAACCGCCAGTTGGCAGCCCAGGGCAAGCGCCTACCAGTGCCAAAGGTTAAAGGCGGCAAGCCTCAGAATGTTGTGGTTACTCGCAGTGATGATCAGGCCGCTTATATCGGTGAACCTGTCACTGATGAGAATGGCCGCGAGTCATACCCTGAAGGAAGTCTTGTTTGGCGTGCTGAGCACTTGCCTAAGAAGCCTGAAAAGGGCGCGGATAACATGCTGAAGATTATGAGTGACGCCAGGAAGGCGGCGCTTGATATGCGCATGATAGACCCGGCCATGTACGGTGACTACGAAGGCAGCAAGGTAAATCAGGCGGCAGACAACATTAAGCGCATTTACGACCAGTGGAGTACAGACAAAGGCGCGCAGCTGGTATTCATTGATCTGAGCACACCGAAAGGAGCTAAGGCAAAAGAGGCGGCCAGAATCCGCGATCTGATTGAAAAAGCAGATAACGGTGATGAGCGTGCCCAGGATGAGCTCGACAAGATGAGCCCTGATGAATTGTCAGCGCTTGACGGTGATTTCAGTGTTTACGATGACTTGCGCCAAAAGCTGATCAATAAGGGTATTCCTGAGCAGGAAATAGCATTTATTCACGATGCCAATACCGAGCTTCAGAAAGAAGAATTGTTTGGCAAGGTGCGTAGTGGCCGCATTCGTGTGCTGTTTGGCTCTACCGCAAAGATGGGCGCAGGCATGAACGTCCAAGAGCGCCTAGTTGCTCTACACCACATGGATGCACCATGGCGGCCTTCAGACCTTGAGCAGCGTGAAGGCCGTATTATTCGCCAGGGCAACAAGCTGTATGAGCGCGATCCTGATGGGTTTGAGGTGGAGATTAACCGCTATGCAACCAAGCAAACGCTTGATAGCCGTATGTGGCAGACCATTGAAACCAAGGCGCGATTCATTGAGCAGGTCCGTAAAGGCAATACAAAGACGCGAGAAATTGAGGACGTTGGCGGTGAAGCAAGTAACGCAGCTGAAATGAAAGCGGCTTCAAGTGGTAATCCTCTTATCCTGGAAGAAATGGACTTGCGCCAGAAAATCAGAAAGCTTGAACAGCTTGAAGATGAGCATGACCGCGAGCAGTTCCGTATTCGTGACCAGGTGCGCCGCCTGAAGCTACGCATTGAAACCGGCAAGGATAGAATGCTGAAGTTCACGCGTGACGCAAAACAGGCCGAGAAGGCGCCAAAGGACTTTGCGATCACGATCAACAGCGGAAAGTACGACAAGCACAAGGAGGCTGGCCAGGCATTGCTGGCGGCAGCAAACAAGATGGCTGATGCAGGCCAGGAAACAAAGGCTATTGGTGAGTATGCAGGCTTTAAATTGCGCCTGGATAATATCAGTGGTGCTGAGTTCGTGATCACCATAGAGGGTGAGCAGGAATATCAGGTAGACATTCCAGATATTGCTGAAGCTGATCCTACTGGCTTGGCTATGCGAATCACCAACACAGTGAAGCGCATTAGTGCAGATGCCAAGAATGAAGCAGAGCTTATCAAGCAAGCTGAGCGAGATATACCAGACCTTGAAGGGCAAATCGCTGATTGGTCACAGGCTGATGAGCTTGCAAAGGTTAAGGCGCGTCATGCCTTGGTTATTGCTGAGCTAAAGCCAAAGAACAAGGACCAGGAGGAAATTGAACAGGACGGTACAAGCGCCATGATGTATAACGCCGGTGCCGATGTTCCAATGCCTAACTGGCGTCCAACATATCGCCAGGCTGGTGTACCTAAGCGCCCTGAAGGTGATGAGTTTGCTATTGGCGATCGGACTGTGAAGTTAAAGCCAGAGGATCAGCCAACTCGCCGTGAGGGTGTGCGCGTCATGGTTGAGGATGTTATAGGCCCAAGGCTTTATCAGGGCAAAGTGAAAGGCAAGTCAAAGCTTGGCTTCTACCGTAAGAACAACAGTGAGGTTCGTGTTGCCAATTATGATGATGTTGAGGTGATGGCCCATGAAATGGCTCACTACCTTGATATGCACTACCGCTACAACAAGCGCTTTACTAGGGCATACAAGGACACCAAGTATCGTGATGAGGTTGCCAGCCTGAGCTACACAAGCCAGAAAAACCTGAAGTTTAAGGAAGGCTTTGCTGAATTTGTGCGCCTATGGCTTACCAACTATGCAGAGGTAAAAGCGGCGGCGCCATTGTTTACTCAGCGCTTTGAGCAAGTGCTTGCTGAGGATTCAACACTCAACAAGAAAATGGTTAAGCTGCAGGATGAAATGCACCGGTGGTACCTGCAAGGCGCTCGCGCTCAGTTGCGCGCTAAGTCTGGTAAGGAGTTGAGTCAGTCTCAGCAGATCATTCAGTACATGCAGTCATACCCACTTGAGCGCTATCGCCAGGAAGTGATTGATAAGATCCATGCTGCAAAGGTGGTTGAGCGCACGCTTCATGGTGAGGTTCGTGATGCAGCGTTAAGCCCATTTAAGCAGTTCCAGCTTATCAATGGTGCGGAGTCGTTACATGAAGCGATCCTGAAAGATGGCACACCTTCACTTGCTGAAGATGGAACCTTTGAGTTTAACGGAAAGGGGCTTAACCAGGTGTTTTGGCCGGTATCAAAACATGGCTGGAAGCGTTTTGACTTGCTTATGGATTACTTCAAGGCTCGCCGGGCCAATGAGCTTATGAAGCAGGGCCGTGAAAGGCTGTTCACAAAGCAAGAGATTGAGGCCGGTTTAAAGCTTGGTGTTACATACCCTGAGTTCCGTGATGTGTTTAAGGAATATCAGGAGTTCAACAAGCGAATGCTGGACTTCTACGAGCAGATGGGTCTGATTGATGGGAAGCAGAAGCAAGCCTTTGCTGATGCCAACAAAAACTATGTTCCATTCCACCGGGTAATAGAACGCCTTGAAGATGGTGATCAGGCTGGAACAACGTCAATCGGCAAGCGCCTAAGTGGCGGTACTCAGAACGTGCGCGACATTGCTGAAAACATTGTTGAGGGCCTTTACTCAAATATCCGGGCAGCATTGATTGCCAGGGCCAAGCAGACGCTATACCGGGATATTATGACTAGCCAGGATGGATCACTGTTTGCTGTTAAGTTGTCGCCAGATAGCAAGCTGGTTAAGGTCGAGCAAACTCAGATGGCAGCAAAAATTGCTGAAGCCATGGCTGATGTTGGCCTAACAGTAAGTAAAGATGGAATGATTATGGCCGGCGATCCTGATGCGCAGATCACTGATGTTGATGATATTGCCCAGGCTCTTGAGTCTAACCCTGATCTGCTTAACTTCTGGACCTTTGGGCACAAGCCAACGACAGCAGAAACATACGTTGATAGCGCCATCATTGATGGTAAGCGCACCTGGTTTGAGGTTCGCAACCCATTGCTGGTGGACATGCTAACCGGTATGAGAGGGTTCAAGTCTGGCGCGTTGCTTAATGCCATGTTCCGCGTGAAGAACCTGCAAACTCGCACTGTAACGTCAATGCTTCAGTTCCTTGGTCCAAACGCTGTGCGCGATACGCTTAGCGCCTTTGTGATCAGCAAAAACAAGTTCATTCCGGTATGGGACACCTTGATTGGTATGGGGCACGCCATATTCCACACCAAGCTTTACCGTGAGTTTCGTTTGCATGGTGGCGGCTATGGTACCCGTATCGAGGCAAGAACAGAGGAAACCAGAAAGCGCCGGCAGCTTGATCTGCCAAGCCGCAATATGTGGGATACCGCAGCCAAGTTTCTGGCTGGCTATGACCGCTTTGCTAGTGCATTTGAGTATGGTAGCCGCCTTGGTGATTATCGCCGTGGCCGCCAAGCTGGAAAGAATGCACTTGAGGCTGCATGGGAGGCCAGGGAAGTTGCAACAGACTTTAGCAAGATGGGGCGCAATGAGTTGTGGGCCAAGTTCCTTCGGACAGTTCCGTTTATGAATGCCGGTATCCAGGGCCTGGATAAAACGGCGCGAGAGATATTTGAGTTGCGCGGTGAAATGAAGGGTAGCAACCTGGCAAAACTTGATGATGCGAAGGTGCGATTCCTGGCGGCTGGTGGCGTGCTTACACTTATGACAGTGATCTTATGGTTGCTGAATGAGGATGATGACCGGTACCAGGCATTGACGCCAGACCAAAAGGCGCGCTTCTGGTGGATCTTCCTTCCTGGTGCAGAGAAGCCTCTTAAAATTCCGCGTCCATACGATATAGGGCATTTGTTCGCAACCATACCAGAAGTTAGCCTTGACTATATCAAGGAGCGTGATGGTAAAGAGGCAGCGCAGACGCTGGCGTGGACCTTTGCTAATACGCTTGGCGTTGGCGATTACCCTGGCATATTCCAGCCAATGATTGAGGTGGCAAGGAATAAGAAGTTTACCGGCTCGCCTATCGTCCCTGAAAGGTTGATGCACGTTCCTAATGAGTATCAATTCACTGATCGCACGCCGCAGCTGTACCGCAATCTTGGTGAGGCGCTTGGTGTGTCGCCATTGGTGGCTGAGCATTACATGAAAGGCTACTTGCGTTATGTTGAGGCGTATATCTCAGATGGCAGTGAAGCCTTGCTGTGGAATGAAAAAGAGTGGGGGGCGCGTCCATTCGTTAAAGAGCCGATTGATTACTTGACCTATCAATTCCAGGGGCAGCGCGTTCCTTATCGAACTAAATGGACTGAAGGTTATTTTGAGCTCAAGAAAAAGGCAGCCGGCGCTAAGTCTGCATTTGACCTACTGACCGCACAAGCAATACGCGATCAGCAGCCAATGAAAGACTTTTCAGCAGACAAAGTTAACCAGTTGCTTATCAGCATGGATAACGCCTTTAGACAGATTGATAGCGCATTCAAGGACCAGGAAACGGTTCTTGCAGCAATCAAGTACAACCCGGACCTAACCAGGGATGAGAAGGAAAGGAGAATAGAAAACTGGTACCAGCAGAAGAACAATGCTCTTGCGCAGTTCTATGAACAGGCCAACAAGGCCCTGGAACAAGTTGAAAGCGCTCTTTCCCAATAGGGCGAGAGCGTTATAATGATTAAAGTTGCAAACATAGGAGAAGAAAGATGGCAACAGCATTAGTGAATCCGAAGTTCCGGGCATGGAACGGAGATAAACCGCTGGCCTTCGGTAAGGTGTACACCTATGCCGCAGGTACCAACATTCCAAAACCGACATACACCAGCGAAGATGAAACCGTTGTTAACCCGAACCCGGTCATTCTTAATGCTGAAGGCTATGCCGATATTTATCTTGATGGCAGCTACAAAGTTGTCGTTAAAGATGAGGATGACGTTGAAGTGTGGACCGCTGATCCAGTTACCGACATTACAACAGTTGGTAATGAGTGGGTGCATCCAACGCCGGCAGAGAAGTATGACGTTAACAAGTTTAAGGTCAACGATAACCAGGTTGATCGCTTTCATCCTGGGCGCCGTGTGAAGCTTGATGATACCGGGTATCTTTACGGCGATATTGTTCAGTCGTATTACGATGGTCAAGGTTTTACCGTTGTAGAGGTTGTTCTTGATAGTGGCAGCATGACCGCAAACTTGAATCAAGCTTACGTTGGTATTATTAGCGCGGTAAATGGAGCTCAACCGGCTAACAAATATCTTGAAAACCTACAAGGCGATCAGGGTACCGATTATATCAAGTACGCTTCAGATAAGACGTTGACTGAAAAGATTGATGAGCAGGATGCTGAAGATCAAAACCTTCAAGATCAGATTGATGTGCACACCACTGCAATTGCCGCAAACGCTCAGGATATTGTTGATAATGAAACAGCAAACGCCCAAGAGCACGCGAATATCAATGCTGAGATTATCCAGCTTCAGGGAGCAATAACGTCTGGAAATAAACTGACATACCGCACGCGTGCTGATTTGTTTGCTGATTTGGCACACGATGCTGACACAGTTGCAGAGGTTTACCTTGACCCAACAGCAGAATATAACGGTGTTTATCTTAAAAACGGCGCGTCAGGTACCGGCAGTTGGACAATAGCAAGTTATGACCGATACCAAGAGGCGCTTGCCAACAGCAAGAAAGGTCGATACCTGGTGCTTGGTGAATGGTCTAAGTGTGAGCGAGTTGCAGCAAACAACTATTTGCTAAGCAATAACCGCATGTACATTTTGACCGACTCAGGGACCATATCAATTGCAACGCAAACTGATGTGACTATCACCAATGGTCAGGTGCTTTATGTTGACCCGGTAAACGGTTCTCAGGATGGTAGCAGCGCTTACATTCCGCAAATTGCCACAATTGGCACAGGTAATTGGGCGTCAGAAGATAAGTATGTTTTGTTCTCATGTAGCAACGATATTGTTGGTGGGATTATTCCTCCAATTGCAAACATGAAATCAATAAGTGATCGCTTTGATGTAACAGAGGGACTTGCATCAAGCGGTTACGATAACAGCAGGCGCTCGCGTTACATTGTGCTTGGTGAGCCAAGCAAGCTTATCCGAAACCCAGCAGATTCTCAGGAGTTGATTGTTAGCTGGGGAGCTATTCGCATAAAAGACACAGCTTCAGGTGGGTTTAAAAAGGTGCAGCCTGTAACTGATTTGGTTGTGCCTGCTACGGCGGCTTTACTTGTGGATTTTGATGCGGCAACTGATGGGAATGGTGATTTGGTTGTCACGGTGGCTGACCCCTGGTATTCGCATTCTTCTTACGGAGATCCTACTTTATTTAACAAAATGTTCTTACTTACAAACTATTATGGAACCATAGGTGGGGCCATAAATTTTGGTGCTGTAGGTAAGATAGATGGTTCGCGCATATCAAACATTGCCAGGTACCAGCTTCTTGGCGGTCTAACTTCTTATGGCACAGTAACAGATACCGGAAACACTGTTTCTGTAACCTATCCTGAGCTTCAGCTTTTTATAGGCTCAACAGGTCAAGTGCCGCTTGCAATAAGGTCGCAAACCAACCAGCAAATACCTATCAATGAGTGCTTGTACGTTGATCTTGATGCTGGCCCTGATGGTGACGGTAAATATACGGCACAAGTAACAAGTGGCGGTTATGTTTCGACTATTGCCAATGGTACTGGTGCTTTCGTTAAGGATGGCAAATATCCGCTGTTATTTAATGGAAGCAACTCGCTTCGCGGTGGACCTTTGCTTGAAAACTCAAGATTTACAGAGGGCTTAGGCGGTTCAATTATTCCATGGGGCAACTGTACTATTACCTTTGATGCGTCAACTCGCACGCTTTCATGGACTGGTGATATTTACTTTCTTTACCGCGGTGGCAACAGGCTTCGCCTTAATGCTGGTTCATTTACATTCCCAGATGGTAATGATTTGCAGACATGCTATTTATCGTTGAAGGATGTAAATGACTGGAATAATGCAACAGCTTCGCTGTGCATTAAGTCTGGTCGGTACTACACAGGAACCGACCGCTATTACGCAAACCCTGATCAAATCCCGCTTTTCTGGTATTCAGGTGGTAAATATGGGCCAATGTCGGGTTTTCCTCAGCCTGATATTGTTGGTGTTCCACAAGATGGTAATACGGCGCCAGTTGTTGTTGTTGTCTATGCTCCAACAGCTGACACTCAGCGCATGGATGTTCATATCCGTGATGATGGAAACCCTAATGGCCGTTATATTCGCTGGCGCTTTGAGCGTGTTAACAATCCAGGCATTAACTCTGATGTGTGGCATGTTCAGAAGGCATGGGTAGTAAACAACGCGCTTAGCTCAACAATTCTTGAGGTTCTTACGGGCGGTGAAATTGAAACGGCAATTAAAGAGTCCGGAAAGGCTGACTTTGTTGGTGGTACCGCTCATGGTGATGAAAAAACATTATCGGTAGTGTTTCACCTGGATGGTGAAGTGCTAGATCCAGCGGTTGCTGGTGTTTACCAGGGCGAGGGTTTGCGCGTCCAGCAGGTAAGTCAATGCTATGAGGAAGGTACCGGGGCTACCGTAAACTGGTTTAAGGCATACAAGTCTTGGCAGTTCGGTCTTAATGGTGTTGAAATTACTCAGCAATCAGAGTTCGAGCGTGATGCTAACATTGACAGCTTCTATAACTGTTTCCTTACTATCGCTCGAAATGAGGATGTAAACAACGAGGCAACAACGTCACAGTATGGTGCTCAATATCCTAAGTATGAGACGGTTGATCTCATTCCAAGAAACCATGCTCGCAACTACATTGACAATGTTAAGCGCGCTATAGCTTGGGGCGGCGGCGTGTTCTATGAGGCTGAGTTTATTGAGGGATATAACGAGCAGGATCCTGATAATACTGAGTACAGTCCATCTATTAATGAAATGTTCTTCCAGGCAGATTCGAGTGCATACAACAAAATGTACTTCCGTCAGGGGTTCACTCAGATTCGTACCGGTGCGGTTATTTTCAACAGATACCGATACAAGATAACGAGCTCACTGTAATAAAAAAGGCCCTTCGGGGCCTTATTTCATTCCTTTAATGGTAACTATCCCTTTCTCAATTAGCCGGCGCCATGTGCGAACCATTGCCCGGCGCATGTACCACTCGCGTTCTTCACCTGTCATTGACGCGTCATTGTTTCGCCTGTCTATCGCATCATGGCAAGCGTGGCACGCATAGCACGCGCTAATATCGTCTGACTTGGTGCTCATGCCGTTTGATTCGTCAGGCAAATGAGCAAGGATTGTAGTTTGCCAGTTGAAGTTGCACACGCCGACAATTTGCAGCGTGCATTCCTCATCCCTGGCGCTATCACGTAGTTTCTTGGATTCGATTTTCATGATCACCCCATTGCCAGTAGTTGGTTAACGGCTTGCTCAGCTTGCGCTTCATTCTCAAAGGTCCTGGATAAGATAAACTTCCAGACAACGCTGAAGGCGGCCTTGTAGAACCTGGTAAACTCATCCTGGTCCATGGCGTTGAAGTTGATTGATAGCGGCACCTTGCGCAACCCGGTAGGCGTTACTTCATAGCGGAAGTAGCCGGCTTCAATCTTTACCCATTCGTGAAGGGCCTGTTTTGACTTCTCAGGCGCTTCTATGTGTTGGGCGCGTCTTTGTCTTAACTCAGTCAAGAACGCCTTACAGGCGCGGCGAATGGCGCCAGAATTGCCACCTTGCCGATCAAGCCAGTCTGAAAACTTCAGAAGTGTGCCTTTTTCGCTGGCGCTGATAAGGCCGCCTTGTGGTTCCCAATACTCAAAAGCCAGTTCAAGCAGGCCGCCCCAATACAGCCGGTGGTGCTGTATCGAGCGCGGCTTTAGCATGACAGCTTTCACCCGCACGCCCTGGCCAAGCTTCCAGGATTTAACCAGGTCCTGATCTGTTTGTGTTACCGGGCGCAATGATCCGTCCTGGCACTTCACCAGTGTTATTTCAGTTGCCATAAAAACCTACCCTGAAGTCGTGATAAAACTGGCGAGTTGGCGCATAGTTTCCAAGCGCTGTGAATATCGCTACCTGGCATGGGAATTGTGGGCTTTGTGGTTTTCCTTTTTTATCTAAAAACCTGGTACCGTCAGGCCGCAAAAACTGAAGCCTGAAAGGCATCCTGATTATTGTGTCTGCCTTTTCCAAGGCGTAACGTGAATATCCTGTTTCAGTGTTATCAGGCATTATTACGCAAGTAGTATTGCCATCATATTCAGCTTCTCGCCATGCTTTCTCAAGCCATGGCTGAATATCACTGAAAGGAGGATTGCACCAGGTCAAAGGCGCCCATGGCAGTTCAAGCCCATTCTGATCATTTTCCAGGCTGTAAAATTTTTCAGCCTTGGCTGTTTGGGGTAGCGCGCAAGCGTCAAGGTCAAACTCTTTTGCCATTAGATCTTCAAGTGAGGCAATGAACCATGGTGGAGTTTGCGCGCAATCCTTCTCGCTGATTGGAGTGTTTGAATTGTAATTTTTCATTCCTGTTCCTTGTGTTCAAGTTGCATCATTGCCATGGCCTGGCTGATTGATACCGGGCCTTTCTTCTGGTTTGAACCAGATTGATGGACCAGTAAAGCCTGGCGAGTGTCACCGATAAGGACCGGCTCAGGCATTGCGTCCATGTGGCCTGTTCGTGAGTTTGACGCCTCAGTAACGCCAATTAGTTTTGATGGGTACCGCTCAGGTGGTCGGTTCAAGTATCCCTTGTAGCGCTTGGTGAACTCATTGCGCTTGAATGGGAGTTCATCATTGGTGATCTTGCAGAGTTCTATCCAGCCGCCCATATCCTCAATGCACGCCATGATTGCTGGCTCATCAAATACCACTGTCCCGTATGAACCAATGCGCTCAATGGTGTTTTCAACCTTTGACCATGCTTGTAGTGATCGGCTTTCTGGATCACCGTCAATGTGTCTAACCAGGTCGGCAGGCTTAGGCATGAATCTACCGTCACCTGGATCATTGATATGCGCATCCAGGACGCGCTTAACGTCTGCCAGGTCATAGCGATACAGCGCACGAAAGGCCATGCCAAGCGCGGCGTCACTTGGTTGTTTTCCGTATAGCTCACAGGTTGCAGACCATACGGCGGTGAAGTTAGGGAAGTCAGACTTTTGCATTGCGGTGGTCCTCAAGTTTTTTCATACACAGATCAACCACACGGTTGCAGGTAGCAACGTCCATCATTCCGATATGGCAATCCTCTTGGTTAATTCCTAATTGCTCAGCAAGCCAGGCGTAAGCTTCATTGCGTTGCATAATTCCATCTTGCCAAAGCCAGTCAAAAGCCTGGTGCGCATTGCCTTTGGCTTTTCGTAAAACCTTATCGGCAAGCCTTCCAAGTGGCTTATCGCCGTCACCCTGGCCATTGCCTGGTTTGTGGCATCCAACGTATGCAGGAGGGTGCCCGTTATCGCAATGCCAGAATTTCAGGTGATACAGGTCGCGCCGGTGCGGGTATATCACTTCGCCTGTCACAAGGTTTGCGGCATTACCGCAGTAGTCACAAATCACTGTCATGGGTTTGTCCTTAGTCTGGTAAGTCGTCAATCATCGCGCTGGCTCTATCGGCCTGGTTTCTTACGCGGCTTTCAAATTGCTCAAGGGTTTCTGTGCCTGGTCCGTTCAAGTAGGTTGGTTGGAACTTGGCTACGTTGTTGGCGAATTGCTCAACCTTGTCACCAGATCGGCAAATCAAAGTCAAATCATCGTAAACAGTGCCTGAGTCATTTTGCCCCATGTGGTGAGGTGACTTTGCACAACCTTCGATTGCCTGCTTGATCTGGTCAACCGTGTAACCTTCCTTCAGCCTTGCCTCAATGCACTTCTTGCGCTTGTCGGTAAGTTTGGCTTGTGAGGTTTTTCCCATGGTTGTGATCCAGTGGTCGAAAACTTCTTTCACCTGGTCGCGTGTTTGGCGCGACATATTATTCCTTTCCCCTTCCCTTTCCTTTTCCCTTTCCTTTTCCCCTTCTGTGCTGTGCTCTACGCGTGGTTCACGCGTGACAAGTTCAGTGTTACTTATTTGCTCAGGCTCAGTAATTGCGGGGCTTTCAGGCTTGGCTCCCTCATTGGTGAGGGTACCAACTGACATATCAGGCAGCGTTGACTCACTTTCCCGGTTGTTTATGTGCTGGTGGCGCGTAAAAGTAGGAATGCAGCCATAAAACTCACCTTCAACTTCGTACTTAACGAGAAAGTCACGCGATGCTAACGCGTCAATTACGCGTTCAAAGTCGAGATCATCATAGGGCAATATATCCAGCTTTAATTGCTTAGGGCGCCAGCGGAAGCGCCCGGCTTTATCACAAACACAGAACAAGCCGATGAAGGCCAGGCGAACCGGTAAGCCGGTTTCTAGTTCTAAGTCGTGTAGGTCCTCATGCCTGAATAAGTCAGGCTTTACTGTTCGTATGCGTGCCATGGTTATTCCTTGTTGTAGTCCTGTTCCCCCAATGCAATAAATTCAGATGCAGTGAGCTCAAAGATTGCAGCCAGCTTTTCAATGTTTGCCAGGCTCACCCGTTCAGAGTTCGCAATAGTGCTGGTGCGCGTGCGGCTTATGCCAAGTTGCTCAGATAGCCAGGTCACGGTCTTACCGCGTTGTGCCAGGGCTACCTTTACTGAGCGGCCAATGTTCATGTTCTATTCCTCATTGGTGGTTTTATGATTCGAGTGAATGCTACAACGAGAAATTAAAAAAAGCAAACATTACTATTGACACCTGTATTATATGGCTGTAAATTTCAACTCAACGCTGATACGGAGAGTGAGCCGTTATGAAGAAGAAAATTAAGTCTGCCGCGTTAGTGGCTGCAATGATTGGGCTTTTTGGTCTGGTTGGTTCCATGGATTACCAGGACCAACTTGATCAGGAGGCGCATTACTGCCAGATGGTCGAGCAAGGCTACTGGCCAAACTTCAACCCTGAAACAAACTGCGATAAGGAGAGTGGCAATGACCGCTAATACCCTACCCGAAACAATTAAGGTGAAAGTGTACATTCAAGTTTCACCGCATACCGATGAGCCTCAAGCGTTTACTTCTGACATGAGCGAGTATGGTTATATTCCTCTTGGCACTGATGAAGTGATCGTTGCTGTTCCTCAAACTGACCGCGTGCTGGCTGAGATTGAAATGCTGGAAAAGACAGCAGATAAAATCAAAGCTGACACTCACGCCAAACTTAAAACGATTGATGACCGCATTCAGTCATTGAAAGCGCTTGAGTACAAACCAGGTGATGACAATGAGTGATAAAAACCTATCTATCTGGAAGCAGGTTGAAGAAACGGCGCCAGGTTATACAAAACCTTCTGAGCTTAATGGGCGCATTGTCACCAGCATTAACGGCACTTACATGGTTAAGCGAGCCACTGAGGTTTTTGGTCCAGTAGGTAAAGGTTGGGGCTATGAAATCACAGAAGAACGCTTTGACCAGGGCGGCCCTATCATCCACAACGGTAATGTGCTTGGTAACTCAATCATGCACACCATTAAGCTAACGCTTTGGTACCTGGATGAAGAAGGCGAACGCCGAGAAGTTAGCCACTTTGGTCACACGCCCTATGTGCTTGGCACTCACTATGGCTCAATGACTGACTTTGATGCGCCAAAGAAAAGCCTGACAGATGCAATCAAGAAGTGCCTTTCCATGCTTGGCTTTAGTGCTGATGTGTACCTTGGCCTGTTTGATGATCAGACATACGTTGAGGCAGCACGCGTTAAAGAGTCGGTGAAAAAGGCTGATGATGCAGACGCCGAGCTCATTAAGCAGCGCCAGGAGTTTGGCGAGTGGGCAGAAGGCGAGCTTAAAGCCTATGGGCAAATACCTAACAAGGCGGCCTTGCGCACAGTTCACCAGGGCCACCTGAAGAAGATTGCCAGACAGTGCCAGGTGCTTGGCATTGACCAAGAAAAGGCGAAAAAGCCGTTTGTTGATGCCTTCCAGGCTCGCATGGATGAAATAGCGCCAGACGTTGACCTGGTTTGTGCGGATTGTGGTGTTGTCGGAAAGGGCAAGCCAGATAGTAAGTGCCCTGAATGTGGCGGAAAAAGAAGCCCGGAATAATCCGGGCCTAAATTGACAGTGATCCAAAAGGAGAAACCCTATGACTTCACTAAACGAAGTTAACATTGAAACCGGAAAAGTTGAAGTAGAAGTTTTCAACAAGACTGAAGCGGCGCTTGCTGAATTGCGTGAGCGCTATGGTGTTGTTCCAAGCCTTGATACCGAGGAAGGCTACAACTTTGTGAAGGATGGCTTGAAAGAGCTTGTTAGTTTGCGTACTTCGCTTGATGCAGAGCGTAAGCGCATTAAGCAGCCATACCTAGATGCCGGGCGAATCATTGATGCAGAAGCAAAGCGCATTACTGAAGCGTTGGTTGAGCTAGAAACGCCAATGAAGGATGCCAAGAAAGAGTTTGATGACCGCGAAAAGCGCATGAAGGAAGAACGCCTTGCACGCTTGCGCACCAAAATTGAAGGTATCCGTTCTTGGGTGGTACGGGCTCGCAACCAGCAAAGCGCCACTATTGCTGAAATGATTGAGGAAGTTGACAGCATTGATATAGCTGAGGACTTCTTTGAGCTAAGCAAGGAAGCCGCTGAAGCCAAAAACGAAACACTTGAGCGCCTTAATGAAATGTACACCGAGCGCCTGGCGTTTGAGCGTTCAGAGCAGGAGCGCAAGCAGGCCGAGGAAGCGCGCAAGGCTATGGAGCTTCAACAGCAGATTGGTGATCGTATCAACAAGCTACGCATGATCCCAATGGATTTAATGGGCAAGAAGGCAGCTGAAATACTAACCAAGATTGCAAGCTTGAGAAACTATGAGCCACCGTCAGCAGAGTTTGGCGATCGTCACCAAGAGGCGCTTGATGCGCATAAGCAGGTAATCACTCAGCTTGAAACCATGGCGGCGCAGGCTGAAATGGTTGAGCAGGCAGAGGCCAAGAAAGCTGAAGAAGAAGCGGCCAAGCAAGCAGCTGAGCAAGAAGCAGCAGCTGAACAGGCGGCAAAGGCTGAGGCTGAGCGCAAAGAGAAGTTTCCAGGCGTTGATATTGACGCGATTCACCATAAGCAAGAGGCGAAAGCCAAGGAGGTTGCACCAGAACAAGAAGAACCAGAGCAGGACCGCGAAGTAACCATTAAGGCTGTGTGCGACAGTTCAAACAGCAGCGCAATTTTAAGCCTGCTTATGGATCAGTACGCGGTTGATATTGTTGGTGATGAGTTCACCGGCTTTGTAGTGACAGTTAAATAAACCATAGGCGGCCATAGTGCCGCCATTAGGAGAAATCATGAAACCAATTATCTTTTACGACACAGAAACAACCGGCTTGCCAGACTGGAAAGTGCCAAGCGATAGCGAGCACCAGCCTCACATGGTTCAGTTGGGCGCAATCCTGGCTGATGAAGAAACCCGCAAGGTTATCAGCACGCTTGATGTGATAATTGCGCCAAATGGTTGGGCTATCCCGGCTGAAGTGTCAGAAATTCACGGTATCACTGAAGATGTTGCCAAGCAGGTTGGCGTTAACGAAGAAGATGCCATTGTGCTGTTTACTCAAATGTGGGGCGGTGCAAAGCGTGTTGCTCACAATAAGACGTTTGATCAGCGCATTATCCGTATTGGCCTGAAGCGTTACGGCCATCCTGAAACGCTAATGGATGAATGGGCAGATAAAGACAGCCATGAATGCACCATGCTTATGGCCAAGCCTATCATGCAGCTTTTGCCCAAAAACAAATATGGATTCAAGAGTCCAAAGCTTGAAGAAGCCTATGAGTATTTCACTGGCAAAAAACTTGAGAACGCTCACACAGCACTAGCAGATGCGCAAGCGTGCATGGAAGTGTATTGGGCAATGCAGGACCTGAAGGATAAGGAAGAAGCCAATGCTGATACTAACGCGCCGTATTAGTGAGAAATTAATCATCGACACCGGGCGAGAAGTGATTGAGATAGTCCCGCTTGGCGTCAATGGTTCCCAGGTTAAGCTGGGAGTTAACGCCCCGCGTGAGGTTGAAGTACACCGCGAGGAAATTTACGACAGAATCCAACAGGAGAAAAACCGTGGATGATAACGCAGTAGAAAAAGAGATCCAGGACAAGGGTTTGACAGCGCCGCGAATTACGCCGGCTCGCATTGATAGCCTGGTTGCTGATCTTAACGTCCATTGTTATGTGGTGCCTGGCACTACTACAACAGTGGCAACGGCATTCTTGAGCAATGGCTTTAGTGTGGCGACCGAGATAAGCGCGTGTGCCAGTCCTGAAAACTTTGACGCAGAGCTTGGAATGAAAATAGCCAAGCAGAATGCTGAAGAATCGGCGCGCAAAGAGTTATGGCGCCTTGAAGGGTACCGCTTGAAGTGCCAGCTGCAAACGCTGGATAACCTTGCGGAATGGTGTGACAAGCATGGCATAAGCCTTAAAGCGTCACAGGAGCTTGAATCAATCATTTATGGGGTGGACCTATGAGCACCAAAGTAGACCAATTTATTGCCGACCTTGATGGCGGCGTATTCGAGGAAAAGCTTTCAGCAATCCTTAGTGATGTTGCCGCGTCAGTGATTGACCATGGCAAAAAGGGCACTGTCAGTATCACGCTTGATATTAAGCAGATCGGTAGTAGTCACCAGGTACAGATTGACCATGTACTGAAGTACAAGCGCCCAACTTCAAAAGGTTCAATCAGTGAGGACAACTCCACCAGCACGCCAATGCACGTTGGCACCCGTGGTGCGCTTTCGTTCTTCCCTGAGAATCAGGGGCAAATGTTCGATAAGAAAGGCGAACCTTCAGACAAAGTGAGCGCTTTCCCGAACACCAAGAAAGTCAACTAATAGCCGGGCGCCTGGTGCGCCCTATGTAAAAAATCTTACTTAAAGGTAAAAAATATTATGGATAAATCAGCAATCGAACAGATCCAACAGGCCCAAACAGCAGAGGCAGTACAGGCTGCATTGGATAAAGTTAACCTTCAAACGCCAGTAGTTGTGACGCCTGAAAAGTTCGACATTCAGAACCTTGAGCGCTACCTGGCTGGCCGCGTTCGATATCGTGGCAATATGAGCACAATCAGCCCTGAAGATTTTGTGCGCTACTGTACTGACCATGACCGCACTGGTGCCGCGTGCTTCGTTGACCCTGAAGCTATGAATGCGGTGACAGTGTTCAACCTTGGCACAGAAGAACAGCCAGGCCATGCAGACTACACCGCCAAGCTTCAGCTTCAGAAAACAGCGGAGTATCGCGCTGTGCTTGGTGTTGATGGCAGCAAGATGAGCCAAAAGACGCTGGCAGAGTTCTTGGAAGATTGGGGTGATCATATCCAGGCATACAATGCTGAAGGTGATGCTATTGCATTAACCAAGGCAATCAGCGCAGTGCGCCGCCTGACTATCGAATCAAGCCGTAAGGAAGATCACGAAGTTCAGGACTTCAAGGCAAGCCGTAGCGCCCTGGAAAATGTTGAAGCGCGCAGCGATCACGGTATGCCTTCAGGGTTCCGCTTCACCTGTATACCTTACAACGGCTTGGCAGGACGAAGTTTTGAATTGCGTCTATCTGTGCTGACTGGCGGTGAAGCGCCGGCGCTGGTGGCTCGAATTAAACGCCTTGAAGCAGTTCAGGAAGAAATGGGCCAAGAGTTCATGGAGTTGTTGAACGACAGCTTTGAAGATTATGAGCTGATCACTTACTTAGGTAAGTTCAGCGCTTAACAGGGGAGGCCCGGCCAAGTGCCGGGCTTTTGTTTCATGCCAATAATGACAATGCTTCAGTTGGGGGTGCCATTTAAAGTGGCATACGCAGCAGCTGGAAAGGAGGTAACAGTGGAAGAAATCAAAGACCTTCACAAAGCCAACGAGTTAATACGGATGCAGCAAGCCAACATTGAATTGCTGGTGGAATTGCTTGATGTGTCGCGCCGTGAATATGGATCACTGGCTCAGAAGTACGAGAAGCACATGAACGGCGAAATAAACGGGCAGGCGCAAGAGTTGATAAAGGCGTTTGACCAGGTAATTGAACAAGCCAGGGGTGAATGCGTTGACCGCCAGCATGGTGTTATCAGCGCTGAAGATGAAGCTTGGCAAACTTTGGAGAAAGCTAATGGGTAAATTCTCAAGTAACTTAACCGATCGGCAAAGAGCAAAGCGAGTTGAAGAACAAAAGCTAATACTTATTGCCAAAACATGCCATGAGGCAAACAGAGCGTACTGCCAGGCAATGGGTGATGACTCGCAGCCATCATGGGAAGATGCGCCAGACTGGCAAGTGAAAAGCGCTATAAACGGGGTGGCTTTTCATATCGTCAATAAAGGCGCAGGGCCTGAAGCCTCACACAACAGCTGGATGGCCGAGAAAGAGGCTGATGGTTGGATTTATGGTGATGTTAAAGATCCTGAAGCAAAAACCCATCCTTGCATGGTTCCATTCGATCAGCTTCCAAAAGAACAACAGGCCAAAGATTATATTTTCAGGTCTATAGTTCACGCCCTATCGTGAGGTGAAATATGGCACGCGGAATTAACAAGGTAATCATTGTCGGCAACTTAGGCCAGGACCCGGAAGTTAGGTATATGCCTAACGGTACCGCCGTGGCAAATCTAAGCATTGCCACCAGTGAGCAGTACAAAGACAAGCAGACAGGGCAGCCGGTAGAAAAAACCGAGTGGCACCGTGTTGTGTTGTACGGGAAGTTGGCAGAGGTTGCCGGCGAGTACACGCGCAAAGGCTCAAAGCTTTACATTGAAGGCAAGTTGCGCACGCGCAAGTGGCAGAACCAGCAAGGTCAAGATCAGTACACCACTGAGATTGTTGTTGGCCCCGGTGGTGAGTTCCAGATGCTTGATGGTAAACCACAAGGGCAACAATCCGGTAATACCGGGCAGTACCAGGGGCAGCAAAGTGGAGGTTATGCCCAGGCCAAACAGGGAACAAGCCAAAGGCATAGTGCGCCGCCTCAGTACAATGAGCCGCCAATGGACTTTGATGATGACATCCCTTTTGATTAAGACCGTTGCGTGGCCGGTCATTAAAGATAGTCGCGTTATTGTTGCGTGCTTCACGCGTGAGGCACGCGTTAACTTGTTAGCTGTGAAAATAGACCGCCAGCGAAACCGATTATAAAGAGGCTGACTTATATTGACATTGGTTTATAATCAACCCTGTATTGACAATAAAAACGGGGTGTTCTATGGCGTTCAAATTTAGTGAAAGAAGCAAGAGCAGGATGGCCGGCGTTCATCCTGAGCTTGTTTTGGTGTTTCACGAAGCTTTAGCTGTATCACCTATCGACTTTGGTATACCTGAGTATGGCGGTTTAAGGAGTGCGGAAGAACAGCACTCGCTATTCCTGGATAACAAGAGCAAGGCCGATGGTTACAACAAGCTAAGCAATCACCAGTCTGGTAATGCACTGGACTTCTACGCCTACCTTAATGGTTCGGCAAGTTGGGATAAGGTTCACCTGGCAATGGTGGCCGCAACAATCCTTTCAACAGCTGAGCGATTAAAAGCGCAAGGCAAGATCACAATTTCACTACGATGGGGCGGCACGTTTGGAAACAAAGGCCGCTCTTTCCATGGTTGGGACTATCCGCACATGGAGGTTATCAATGCTTGATTTATTGATAGGTCCAGTGACAAGTATCATTGATAAGCTGATACCGGATAAGGAAGCAGCCGAAAAAGCAAAACTCAAGCTTATTGAGTTGCAACAGAATGGCGAACTGGCAGAGCTTAATGCAATGGTTGAGCTCAATAAGGCCCAGGCCGACATTAACAAGCAGGAAGCGGCGCATAAGTCTTTATTTGTAGCAGGCTGGCGCCCATTCATTGGATGGACTTGCGGTATAGGCGTATTCTGGCAGTTTGTCGGGTACCCGGTAGCAACATTCATCATATCCACCACTGGCGCTGTAGCAACGGTGCCAACAATCCCAACAGATAACCTTTTCGAGCTCATCCTCGCCATGCTTGGTATGGGAGGCTTGCGCACATACGAAAAGCTGAAGGGTAAGGCAAGGGAACAATAAATGGCACGCAGAGCAGCAAAGACTGACGCGAACCAGCAGGAGCTAGTTGAAGTTATGAGGGGTATGGGTGTTAGTGTGGAGATCACAAGCAGCGCCCATGATGGCATGACCGATCTGGTTGTTGGCTATGGTGGCATTACCGTATTGGTAGAAGTGAAGGATGGGAACAAAGTTCCGAGCAAGCGCAAGCTGACACCGGCGCAAGTGAAGTTCCATGGAGGGTTTAAGGGGGCTATCACTGTGATTGAAACCGTTGACCAGGCTATCAACCTGGTAAATGAGATCAGAAAGGTGGCGGCCCAGGTCAAAACTAACTGGAATATGGGGGCGGTAGCGTATGCCTGACGGTCAAGGCGGTTCTAACATTATCAAAATGCTGGTTGATGCTGGCCTTGGGTACCTGTGGTTCATATTCCTTGCGATATGGGGTGGCACCGTGTCTTACATTAACCGAGTCAGAAAAACCAAAACGCCATTTTCCCTGGTTGAGCTTGTTGGCGAGTGGGCCATAAGTGGCTTTGCTGGACTCATTACCGCGTATCTTTGCGCTGAAATGGGTATGAGCTTCTACATGACAGCAGCATTAACCGGGATTAGCGGCCACATGGGAGGCCGGGCAATCTTCATTATGGAAAAGTGGTTCCAACATCGTTTGTACTGGAAGCCAGAGAACGGCCAAGCGCCATTCAGTACCGGTAAGGATGATGAGGAATATCCGACAAAGAAGGACTAGGACATGAGTGTAACGCTGACAGAAGAACAGCTTGAGCTTGGCAGTAAGCTGACACCGCTTCAGCGTAAGACTGTTATCAACCTGGCTACAGGGAAGATGAGCCAGCGTGAGGCGTATTACGCAGCTGGTGGCAAGACAAAGAGCGAGAAATCAGCTGATGCAATAGTTAGTCGTATGCTAACTGACGCTAAGGTGAAGAAGTTTTATGAGTCACTAATGAATGCGGCCGCCAGTGATGCAGTAATGACAAGACAGGAGGCGCTCGAAAGGCTCACGCGTGCAGCACGCGTCACGATGACAGATATTGCTGAATTTGCTGAGCAGGTTGTTGGTGAAGATGAAGATGGCAACCCGGTAAAGCAAACAGTGTGGCGAATCAAGAACAGTGATGAGCTCACGCCTGAAGCGGCAGCGGCAATCAAGTCTGTTACAGCCACCAAGTTTGGGCCAAAGCTTGAATTGCATGATCCGCATAGCGCCATCAAGCAGATTGCAGACCTGGAAGGATGGAACGCGCCAAGTAAGCATGAAGTAACCGGCAAGGATGGTAAGCCATTGCAGATACAGGCTGATGTGAAGTCACCTGACATTGCAGAGGCTATCAACAAGGTACTTGAGCGCCTATGAGTGATCTTGAGCACCTACCGAACGGGCAGCCTATCCGCTTATTGAAGTGGGAGGATATGACGGACGCGGAGAAGATAGCCGTTAAGGTGATGAGTGAAGCCTCTTTTGAGGCTTTTATGCGTATCTGGTTTCAGCTATTGCAGGGCCAATACTTCAGGAAGAACTGGCACCACACTTATGAGTGCCAGCTTGCTGAGCAGGTTTACCAAGGGAAGATTAAGCGCGGCATTGTGAATGTGGCGCCAGGCTCAACCAAGACAGAGATATGGTCAATACACTGGCCTGTGTGGTGCATCATCCAGTGTATCAAGGAAGGTCGCTCAACCAGGTGGCTACCGCTTAGCTATTCTGATGACCTGGTAACAGAGAATAGCGCCAGGGTGAAAGAGATTATCGACAGTGAGGAATTTCAATCACTGTGGCCTATGAGGCAAAGCAAGGACACCAAGGGCAAGAGTGACTGGAAGTACCATGACCAGAACGACAATATGCACCGAATGTTTGGTACCAGTATCAACGGCCAGGTAACAGGACGCCGGGCAGGCTTCATGCAAGAAGGCTTTACCGGTGCGCTTATCCTTGATGATCCCATGCCACCTAAAGACCAGAACAGTGCAAAGGTGATGGATAAGGGCAACAAGCAGCTGAACCGAGTCGTGCGCTCACGTTTGGCACATGATGGTGTGCCTATCATTATGGTTCAGCAGCGCATTGGTAAAGGTGATAGCACCGACTTCCTATTAAGTGACAAGGCCCCGGATGACTACCTTGTGTATAAGGTCCCGGCGCTCATTGACAGGGAATACCTGGATTCGTTGCCGGCAGATATGCGCGAGGCGTGTATCAATGACACCAAGTTCACCGGTAAGCGCACCAGCTACTGGCCAGACAAAGAACCAACAGAGGTGTTACTCGCCATGGAGAAAGCAGACGCGTATATGTTTAGCTCGCAGTACCAGCAAAACCCTGATGAAGCCCTGGCTGAAGGCGTTGTGTACAAGAAAGAGGTTGAACTACTCATTGAAGAAGGTCGCTACTGTGCCATACCGGTTGAGAAGTCATTGCCGGTTTACACGTTTTGGGATCTTGGTATCAATGACGATATGGTTGTGTGGCTTATGCAGCCGCACAGAAAAGAGCTACGCATGATTGCCTGCTATGGCAACAACAACGAAGGCATGGAGCACTATATCAACTGGCTGCATGACTTTGCCGACAAGTACGGTATTCGATACGCTGAGCACTTAGGGCCTCACGATCTGGCAGTGCGTGATCTGATGACCAAGCGCAGCCGCATTGAGGTAGCCAAGACCATGGGTATCAAGTTCACCCTGGTTGAACGATGCAAGAGTAAGCGAGACAGTATCAACGCATTGAAGATGCTATTCCCGCGTATCTGGATTGATAACGCCAGGTGTGAAAAGGGATGGGATGGCCTCAAGGCATTGCGCCGTGAGTGGGATCACGACAATGAAACCTTCAAGGACCAGACCGGGCCTAAGTGGGCAACTAACTACACTGATGCAATCCAGCAGATGGGCTTGCATTGGAAAGACAAAGAACCGAAGAAGCCAGCCAAGCCAATGCCTATGGGTACCGGTGGCTGGATGGGCGCGTAACAGGAGATAACCATGCTACCAGGTAATGAACCAATTAAGACCAGGGATGATGACAGCCAAGAGGCAATACTTCAGGAAATACGAGAGCGAGCAGCGCACGCTGTTACTTGTTGGAAGCATAACTTTGATGCAGCCCAGGAAGATATTTCATTCCTGGCCGGTCAACAATGGCCTGAGTCTGTGCGCAAGGAACGTGAGGACGAGGGCCGCCCATGCTTGACGCTGAACAAGTTGCCTCAATACGTTGACCAGGTATTGGGTGATCAGCGCCAGAATCGCCCTGCAATCCAGGTGCATCCAGTCGAAGCCAATGCCACCAAGGATACCAGCAAGGTGCCAAACGTGGCCGGCACTTCTGATTACAGCCTGGCAGAAGTGTATGAGAGCCTGATCCGCAACATCGAGTACACCAGCAACGCAGAAGCGCACTATGACAACGCATTCCAGCACGCCGTTGAAGGTGGCTTTGGTTGGTTGCGCGTTCTCACCAAGTACAGCGCTGATGATGCCTTTGACCTTGACCTGTGCATCAAGAGTATTCACAACCGCTTTGCTGTGTTGATGGACCCGGACGCAACAGAGCCAGACTACAGTGATGCAAACTGGTGTTTTATCAGCGAGCGCATGAGCAAGGCAGAGTTTAAAAAGCGGTACCCAGGAAAAGCCGTTGGTGATCTGAGTGATGCTGAGCGTGGTGAGTACAGCTGGTGGACCAATGAAGAAGGTGTGCGTGTATCTGAATACTTCTACCGTGAACCGGTAACTCGCAAGCTGTTATTGCTCAGTGATGGCCGTACCGTGTGGGAAGATGAAGTAAAGGATGTGCTTGACGAGTTGCGCGAGCTTGGCACGACAGTCACGCGTGAAAGACGCGTCAAAACCTACAAAGTTAAATGGATGAAGGTTACTGCATACGATGTGCTAGAAGGCCCGGTTGATTGGCCTGGCTCAACCATTCCTGTGGCACCTGTGCTTGGTAAGGAAATGGTTATCGGTGACAAGACCTATTACCGTGGTCTGATTCGCTTTGGTAAGGATGCCCAGCGTATGCACAACTACTGGATGACAGCAGCAACAGAGCGTGTTGCATTGGCACCAAAGGCCCCATGGGTAGCGCCAGCAGAATCCATTGAAGGCTATGAGGAAGAATGGAACCAGGCAAACCGCAAGAACATGAGCGTTCTACGCTATAACGCTTTACCAGGTGTTGACCGTCCTCAGCGTGATATGCCGGCCAGTATGCCAGCGGCAGAGCTTCAGCTTGCATTGAGCGCTACCGATGAAATGAAAGCAACTATTGGCTTGTATGATGCCAGCGTTGGCGCACAAGGGAATGAGCAAAGCGGCAAGGCTATTCTTGCGCGCCAGCGCCAGGGTGATCGCGGTACCTTTGCCTATATCGACAACCTGAGCCGGGCTATTCGCCGTGTTGGGCAGATCCTGATTGAGCTTATCCCGCGAGTGTATGACAGCGAACGAGTGTTGCGCTTGCGCTTCCAGGATGGTGAAGGTGATTGGGTTCAGATAAATCAGATGGTCATGGATGAGGAAACACAGAAGCCGGTCCTGGTTAACGATATTGCAGCAGGTAAGTTTGATGTGACTGTGAAGGCTGGCCCAAGCTATCAAACACAGCGCATGGAAGCAGCAGACAGTTTAATGCAGTTTGTTCAGGCTGTGCCGGCAGCTGGTGGCGTGGTCCTTGATCTTATCGCCAAGAATATGGATTGGCCTGGCGCGCAGGATATTGCACGCCGACTACAGAAAACATTGCCGCCTGGCATTCTTGATCAGGATGAAATGGAGGAAGCAGGTATTGAACCGCCTCAACCGTCACCAGAGCAGCAAGCCAATATGGCACAGGCTCAAGCCGATATGGAGAAAGCCAAGGCAGACACAGCGAAAGCCCAGGCCGATATGGCAATGGCACAAGCTAAGACAGCTGAAGCACAAGCGAAGTTGGCAGAAATAGAGCAGGCGGCCATGATGGCAGGTCCTGGAACATTGGAAGATACAGTGCGTAACCTGGTTGCTGAGGCTATGGCCGAGTTAATGGCTCAGAGCCAAGGGAATGCTTAACGTGATTGCTCATTAGTATTTTCACGTTATAATGTCAAGTAGTTATAAGCTACCCATGGCTTCATGGGGTTAAACAATCCGCGACAGGAGAGAGCGCGCATGGCAGACGAAAACAAAGCCACTGATACCGACAACTTTGAGGTTGTTACTACCGAGGCCGCAGAGACTGAGCAAGCACAAGAGCCAGCAAAGGCAGATGAGCAAGCCCAGGATCAAAACACTGAGGGTGATGAATCGGCCACCGCCCAAAATGAGGACGAAGGCAAGCAGGAAGGCCAGGATGATGACAAGGATAGTGGCAAGGATGATGCCGATGAACAAAACGCCGATGACGATGCCGGCGAGGAAGCGAACCACCGCCGAGGCCGTGGCCGTTTTCAGAAGCGCATTGACCGCTTGACCAAGCGTGCAGCTGAAGCAGAGCGCCGAGCCCAGGAGGCAGAGCGTAAACTGCAAGAAGCTGAAGGCAAGAAGGGTAGTAAGGCTAAGCCTGAAACCCAGGACGATGAAGGTGAACCTGATCCGTCAGACTTTGATAGCTATGACGAGTACCTTGATGCCCTGGCCGATTGGAAAGCTGATCAGAAGATTGGCGCCAAAGGCAAGAAGGACGACAAGGCCGCAGCCGATGATGACAACGGCAGTAACAAAGACGACCAGGACACTGAGTTCACTGAAGCCCTTGAAGATGTACAGGACGCGTTCAGCGAAACGCGCAAAAGCCACAAGGACTTTGATGAAGTAATCGGACAGCAGGACCTACAAATCACCCGCGATATGGTTATCGCTATGGCTGATTCTGAAGATCCTGGTGCAATCGCCTACCACCTTGGTAAGAACAAGCAAGAGGCCGCACGCATTGCGAAGCTATCACCCATTGCTCAGGCAAAGGAGATTGGCAAAATCGAAGCAAAGCTTGCAGCTAAACCGCAACAGCCCGGTAAAAAGACAACTAGCGCCCCGGACCCGATTGATCCAGTTAAGGGAAGCGACTCAACCAGTAAGGCTCCACAAGATATGGACTTTGCTGAATACGAGCGCACTCAGAACGAAAAGGAACAACGTGGTGGCCGAGGCTTTTGGTAACAGAAACTTTGGAGTATTAAGCCATGAGCGTACAAGGTGAAAAAGGCAATCGCATCTTAACGGATGACATTATCATCAAAGAGGCATTGCGCCTTCTTAAAAACAACTTGGTAACAGCACCGCTTGTTTACCGTGACCTGGAAAAGCGTTTCGCTAAGGTTGGCGACACTATCAGCCTGAAAAAGCCTTTCCGTACTAAAACCGCGTCTGGCCGCGTGTTGCAGAAGCAACCAATGGTCGATCAGACAATCCCATTCCAGATTAACCGCCAAGAGCACTTTGGTCTGGAAGTAACCATGCGTGACCGCACGCTGAGCATTGAGCAGTTCTCAGAGCGTTACCTGAAGTCTGGTATTATCCAGCTGGCCAACGTGATTGACCGCTCTATCCTGCTTGAAATGAAGAAAGCGTTTTTCAGTTCAGGCACGCCAGGTACTGCGATCGGCACCAAGTCATTCCACCTGGCGAAAGCCTACATGGGTAACGTGGCTGTGCCTGATGACGGTATGCGCCGTTGTATCTTGAACATGCTGGATGGCGCTGAAATCAGTGACGCGATCAGCAACAAGTACAATGAAGCAATGGTGAAAGGTGCATTGCAGAAGGGTTACATGGGCCCACTGGCAGGCTTTGACTTGTTTGAGTCTGCGAACATTCCTGTTCATACCGTTGGTGCGCATGGTGGTACTCCATTGACTAATGGTGCAGACCAGACCGGCTCAAGCATTGTGACCGATGGTTGGGATACTGGCGTAACTGGATTGCTTAAAGAGGGTGATGTTATTACCTTTGCTGGCGTCTATGAGATCAACCCGCAAAGCTACCAGTCAACTGGCCGCCTACAGCACTTTGTTGTAACAGCTGATGTGAACAGTGACGGTACTGGCAATGCGACTATCCCGGTAAGTCCTGCTATCAACGATGGCACACTGACCACTGTGGATGCTGAAGGTAACACTGTTAGCCTTTCTGCATTCCAGAACGTGTCAGCAGCGCCAGCAGATGGTGCGGCTATCACTGTGTTGGGTACCGCAGATACAAGCTACCGTCAGAACTTCCTGTTCCACCGTGATGCTTGTGCCCTGGCAATGGTTGACCTTGAGTTGCCTCAGTCAGCTACCGTTAAATCACGCGTGCGCGATCCTGATTCTGGTTTGTCACTGTGTATGACTGGTGCATACGACATTAACCAGCAAACTGAGATCACCCGTATTGATGCGGTATGGGGTACTCACCTTATCTATCCTGAACTTGCTCACCGCATGTGGTCAGCAGCAGGCTAAGATAGTTCACCGGGCGGCCTAGTGCCGCCCTTTTACCATTGACGGAGAAACACAATGCCAGAGAACAAACCAAAGCGTATGTGGCTTTATCATCCTGAGAAGGGTGCAAAACTGTTCACCTTTGAAGATGAAGCCGACATTGACGATCTTGAACAACAAGGTTGGCGCGACTCGCCGGCAGAGTTCAAGCAGGCTGAAGAATCAAGTGATGAAGGTGGTGCAGAGCTCACAGCTGAACAGCAGGGCCTGTTAAGTGCATTCCAGGAAAATCCTGAGAGCCTTACCAAAGACGAACACGTTGAACTTGGTAAAGGTCTTGGCCTGAAGTTAATGAAAGCCTGGAAGGAAGAAACCTTGATTGCCAAGATCCAGGAGAAGCTGAATGGCAACGACCAAGCAACTGATTGATGGTGCCTTGCGCACTATCGGCGTGCTTGCCAGTGGTGAACAGGCGAAGCCTTCAGAAGCACAAGATGCACTCCAATATGCCAAGCAGATGCTGGATAGTTGGAGTAATGAGGGCTTGCTTGTTCCTGCATTAACGCATGAGTCATTCACACTCAGCAGCAAGCGAACCTATACCATTGGTCCTGGTGGTGACTTTGACACAGTGCGCCCCACTACCATTGAGAACGTGCGTATTCGTGATGCCGGCAATCTTGAAACGCCGGTCAGTATTGCCAGTCTTAACCTTTGGGCAAATATTAGCCTGAAGGATACTGTGGTAAATACGCCCGATTACGTTTACTACGAACCAGAATACCCACTTGGCCGCCTTGAGTTCAGCTGCATTCCTACAGCTGGTGATACGCTGAAGCTGGTCACAACCAAGCCTATTACCGAGTTACCGGCGCTTACCGAGTCTGTGCAGTTCCCGCCAGGTTATGACAAAGCTATTCGCCTTGGCCTTGCTATTGAGCTTGCGCCAGAGTATGGCGTTGAAATTTCCGCAGCGGTTGCGGCTGGTTATCGCCAGGCGATCATGGTACTGAAGCGCACCAATAGCAAAACGCGCATGGGTACCGTAGAGGTAGACTCAGGCTTGATACGAAAGAGCGGGTATGACATTAACCATGGACCACTATGAAGCAACCTGTACTTTTTGCGGTAGGCACCAATGAGGGCCGAAGCAAGGCGACAAATACAGAGCGCCTTATAAATCTGTTTGCTGAGCAGCAGCCACCTTCAGCAAAAGCCCAGGCAGTGCTTTATGGTACGCCAGGGCTTTCGCGTTTCTGTGAAATAGACCAGGGGCCTGTGTTTGGCCTTCATGTGATGAATGAGCAGTTATTCATTGTCACTAAGAAGTCGCTTTATCGGATGACAGGGACTTATCAGCTTGAACGCCTTGGTGACTGTGCGCCTACTGGTAGAGTAAGCATTGCCGATAATGGATTTGATCTTGTTTTTGTGGATGGATACCAAGGCTGGAAGTGGACTGATGGCGGCAGTGTAGAAAAGATTGTTGGTGATGGTTGGTACCCGGCAAACACTGTTACCTTCCAGGATGGGTATTTCATATTCAACAGGGCGGGGACAGGCCAGTTTTTCACAAGCAAGCTTTTATCAACAGAGTTTGATCCGTTGGCGTTTGCTACAGCTGAAGGCGCGCCAGACGACACGGTTGCAGTTATCAGTAATTACCGTGAGTTATGGGTGTTTGGTAAGAAGTCAGTTGAAATTTGGTACAACAGCGGGAATGTTGATTTTGCCTTTGACCGTATGCAGGGTGCATTTATAGAACGCGGCACTTTGGCGCCGCAATCAATCATCAAAGTTAATGGCCAGATGGTTTGGCTTGGTGATGACGGTATTGTTTATGCCGCCGTTGGGTACCAGCCTCAACGGATCAGCACGCACGCGGTTGAATACTCGATAGACCAAGCGGTAAGAAAAGATGATGCGTTTGCTTGGTGGTACAGCGAGGAAGGTCATGTGTTCTATATGATCACCTTCCCAACAGCAAAGCTTACCTGGTCTTTTGATTTTGCTACTGGCATGTGGCATGAGCGCCAGCATATTACGCATGGCCGCCATGTAGCTAATTGCTGCATTAACTGGAAGGAAAGAAACCTTGTCGGTGACTTTAGCGCGCCATTTGTTTATGAGCTTGCCATGGATGCCAAAACAGATCATGGCCTGGCAATTCGCCGCGTTGCGCAATCGGCAATTACTCACGCCGGCAGAGAGCGCATAACCGCATACAGTTTCGAGCTGGATATGGAAAGCGGATTAGGACTGCCAACTGGTCAGGGTGATGATCCTCAAGCAATGCTTCAGTGGTCTGATGATGGCGGTAATACATGGAGTAATGAGCATTGGGCGCCAATAGGGAAGATTGGGCAATACCTTACACGCGTTAAATGGAATCGACTTGGACGGTTTAGACAAAGAACGTGGCGTGTGGTTATTACTGATCCTGTGCCGGTTGCGATAATTGCAGCCTGGATGGAGGTTTAATGTCAGGTGTTCAAATAGGTCAGCCGCCGCTAAATGTTCCCGTAGTTGATGCCAATGGGTACCCAACTCGTGTGCTTGTCGAGTTTCTTCACTTGATGTGGCAAAGAACAGGTGCGGCTGATGATAATGACGACTTCATATTGAAGTTGCTAACTGGTGGCCGGTATCCGAACCCAAAGCCGCCAGAACAGGAAGTTGGTGAGCGATATATCCACCAGCCACCAACGCCTTCTGGCATTGCTCAGGCAGGTGAGGCCGCGAGCATTGCTCAGATGATGGCGATAATGAATAAGCGTACAAGCGTTGACCCTGATCAGGTGAAGCGTGCTGATGGCGCAAAGGTCCCAGCAGGCGGGATCATAATGTGGTCTGGCGCTGTGGCAGATATACCAAGTGGATGGGCTCTTTGTAATGGCAGCAACGGTACACCAGACTTAACTGATGTGTTTATTGTTGGCGCTGGTGGTTCATACTCACCAGGAGATACAGGCGGCAGTAGTCAATTCACAGGGAACACAGGAAGCCAGGGTACAGGTGCCAGCGTCACTACAGCAACAAGTGAGGTGGAGCCAGTTGGCACACCAGGAACAGGAGTTGATGCGCTAACAAGCGCAACGCTAAGCGATCCAGGGCACCAGCATTCAGAGACAATTGATACATTGCCGCCATATTATGCGCTGGCATTTATAATGAAACTTTAAGGAGAACGCCATGCAGGCAGTACCGATTCAAATGATTGCGCCCCAAGCGCTAACGCAAACGGCTCAAATGCTTTACCAGAGCCCGGCAAACAAGAAAACAATTATCAGCAAGGTTACTTTTGGTAATACAGCGGCACAAGCGGTAACTGTAACGGCTCATATTGTTCCAGCTGGTGGCGCACCTGATGACACAAACAAAGTGTTACCGGCAAAGCTTCTTGATATTAATGAGTCATGGAGTGCATACAGCCTTGAAGGCATTACCATGCGATCAGGCGATATGCTCTATATGAATACTGATGCCAATGGGGAAAACAAGGTTGCAGTGGCAGCTTCTGGCGTGGAGGTCTTTTAATGGATGAGTTAACGCCGGCGCAGGTCCACCAGCTATTGGCAGAGCAGGTAAACGAAAAAATAGAGGCCATGGAAGAAGTCATGCTCGATCATGAGCAGGTTGAAATGCCAGTAGAGCACCGCTTTGTAAATGGCATGTATGCACGTGAGATAACTATTCCAAAAGGCACGCTACTTACAGGGCGCGTTCACAAGTTTGGTTATGTGGATATTATGCTTAGTGGTGATATTACAGTTGCAACGCCTGATGGTGTAAAGCGTTTAACAGGTGTGAATATCATGGAAGGCGTACCAGGTCGCAAGCGTGCTGGATATGCTCACGAAGATACGCACTGGATCACTGTACATAAAACGGATGCCACAAGCCCTGAAGGCATTGAAGATATTTTAACGGTATTCAGCATGGCTCAATTCCGGGAGTTACCGCCTGGCGAGCGTGCAGCGCTACCAAACGAACAGGAGAATGAGCCATGTCAGTTGTTGCAGCAGCAGTAGTTGGTAGCGCCGTTGTTGGCGCGTATTCAGCAAACAAGTCTAGCAAGGCGGCGTCAAAGGCGTCACAACAAGCAAGTGATGCTCAAGTGCAAGCTAACCGCGAAACCATTGAGTTTCAGCGAGAGGTTTTTGATCAGCAGCGTGAAGATAACGCCCCATGGCGTGAGATTGGTACGCAGGCCCTTGGTCAGCTTCAGGCAGGTATTGCTTCAGGAGAGTTTGACCCAAGCAATTTTAAGTTTGAAGCGGATCCCGGTTATCAATTCAGGCTGCAAGAAGGTGTTAATGCGCTTGACGCTAGTGCTTCTGCGCGAGGAAAGCTTCAGTCAGGAGCTCAGCAAAAGGCGCTTACCAGATTTGGGCAAGATTTTGCCAGCAATGAGTATGCAAATGCCTATGCTCGCAATGCAGGATCTAAGGCCATGAACTTCAACCAGCTTGCATCATTGTCAAATGTTGGACAGGTAGCAAACCAGGCAGACGCCAATGCGCGAACTAACATGGCTAACAATGTCACTCAGAGTACGATTGCAACTGGCAATGCGCTTGCTCAAAACGCCATTAACCAGGGTAACGCACAGTCGCAGGCTTATCAGGGGTATGCCCAGGCAGCAAACCAGGGTATGCAGAACTATCTTCTTTACAGCATGATGGGAGGTTAATCATGGCTAATGCTTTTGGAATTGACTTGGGCCAGGTTTACCGGACCGCAGAGGCAGTTAAGGGTGCGCGTCAGTCTCGCGAGCAGAACGCGTTAATGATGGACTGGAAGAAAGAGGACCGCGAGGCAGCGCGCCAGCGAGGTAACGCTCTTGCTGATTTGCGCTCAAAGGCGTCAGCTGGTGATCCTCAGGCTATGCAGGAGCTAAACGCTTTTGACCCTGAAGAAGCTAAGAAGATGCTTGAGTCACTAAGTAAGATGGATGATCGCCAGCGCCAGCAGACACAAGAGAACATTGATGCGATCGGAAAAATGTCAGCCTATGTTCTTCAGTCTGAAAACCCTGAGCAGGCATACGAGCTTGCCAGGCAAAGCGTATCACCAGAGCTCGCAGCAAAGATGCCTGAGCAATACGACCCTAACTTCCTTCAAATGCAGCTTGCCAGAGCTCGCCAGGTTGATGAGTTGCTACAGAACCCTGAGCGCATGACGTTTGGCACAGAGGACCGACTGTATAAGGATGGCCGCGTTATCGAACGTACAACAAGCAGTCAAGAGCTTGACCGCCAGACAAGTCGGCAAAACGCGTTAACGCGTGCCAGTGGCGATGGCGGTCTAAAGTCAGCTGATGAGTCATTGATGTATCGTCAGGCTGGTGAGTTGCTTGGTGGTTTGTTTGATCAGCAAGGCAACCTTCAAAACCTTGACCCGGCCACACGCGGCAAGGTCCAGTCTATCGCAACTGAAGCGGCTAAAATTTATAGCCAAGGTGGCGTTACTCGCTCGCAAGCTGTAACACAAGCAGCGAGAAAGCTTGGTATTCAGGTTCAAGATTTGGGGCAAAGTGGTAATATAGACCGCAACAAATTACTTGAAATGTATTCACAGTGAGGCGGGGATGGCAGAGAACCAACAACCTACAAAGGATCAGTTGCTAACAGCACTTGAGAAAGCACACCTTTCAGGGGATACCCAGGGCGCCAAGGAGTTGGCCGCCTGGCACAATGAGCTTTACGGACCAAAGCAAGAACCAGAGCAGCCTGGACTTATTGACCAGGCTAAGTCTTTTTTCACTTCCGATGAACAGCCTGAAATAGATGGCTTTACCGGTGCAATGCAGAAGGCACCGCAAGAATACGACAGCTTTGTGACCGCCACCGGGAAAGCTGTTCGCAATGTTCCTGAGCGTTTTCAGCAATCAGCAGCCGGGCTCATTCAGATGCTTGGCGAGGATATGGGGCAGGAACGTGAGCGCCATATCGCTATTGTTTCTAACCGTCTTGGTATTACGCCAGGCGATTACAAGTTACTGGCATGGGCAGGCAATGAAGGTCTTGTTGATCCTAAGACGCCTATTCCTGAAGCGCTTGATTACATTAAGCGCAATGTGACTGGCTCACTTAATGACCAGCAACTGAAGCAAGTTGCAGATATGGGCATTATCAACCCTGATGAGATCGCCGGCTTTGCAAAGTATTGGCGTGAAGAAACTCAGAAAACCATGGAGCCGGTAAACGCTGAGCCTGGAAGTGCCGCTTATTACGGTAGTGCAGCCATTGGTAGTGTTGCTGAAATGGGGCCTGCATTGCTTGGCAGTATTCTTACTCGCAATCCAAGTGTAGGTATGCGCCTAATGGCCGGCCAGGTAGGTGGTCAATCTTATGCTGAAGGTCGCGAGCAAGGATTATCGCCTGATGAGGCTCAATTCTACGCAGTAGCCAATGCTGCAGCAGAAGCAATCCCTGAGTATATTCCGCTTAGTGTGATTATGAAGCCAGGCCAGAACTTCTTTAAGCGCGTGCTTAAAGGTGCCTTGGCAGAATCAGCCCAGGAAGTGCTAACCGAGGCCATTCAAACCGGGCTTGATCAGCAGATGATTAACCCGGATATGACTTGGGCAGAAGCGCGCCAGCGCCTAATTGATGCCGGTATTATCGGTGGTCTTGCTGGTCCAATGATGAGCGGTGTTGCTCATCCAGTCGTTAAGGCACAAGAGAAGATTGACCAGGCACTTAACGCGCCAGAGCGCCAGCTTGGTATTGCTCTTAATCAGCAGGTTGAGGCAACTCAGTTTGCACCGGCAGAGCAGGCAGCAGCGCAGGCTTTTGATCCTGCAAATGCACAGCAGCAACAGCAGCCAGCACAGCGTAAGAGCATGGCAGAACTTGTTGCTGAAAAGCTTGAGCAGCGCGGAGTTAAGCCGGCTCCAGTGGTTGACTACGCACCGAAGCAGCAAGCAATGCCTGAGAATATTGATGTGCCGCTTGAGGTACCTACTCAGGAAGTGGTTGTTGAAGAACAAGCTAAGGAGCAGGTCAAAGATGAGCCCAAGCAAGAAGCGCCAACTGAAGAACAAGCGAAAGATGAAGCACAACCAACGGATGCGGCGCCAGTCTATGGCGAAGGCGTTGAGAGAGTTCAGCACACAACCAAGCGTGGAAAGGAATTAACTGGCGTCATTGATCGTGAAATGACGCTGGATCAAGCCAAAGAGATTGACCCTTATGCCTTCAAAAAGGATGGGGGTGTTTTCATTCGTGATAACCGCATTCAGGAGTACAACCAGAATCGGAGTGAAGAAAATGCAAGAGTGGATACAGCAGGCGTTGAACGACAAGGTGATCAGCAGCAGCGAAGCCAAGAGCCTGGACGAGTACCTGAGCCAGCACAGCAACAGCAGCAACCTAGTGATATTGCCTCAGAGCCTGGAAAGCGCGGCTCAGAGAATATTCCTGTGGCAGACACCGCAGAGCGAATTGACGATGCACTGACACCTAAAGCTGAGTGGCGAAACGATTTAATGAAGGCGCGAGATTATGCCAACAAGTTGCGCCAAGCAGGAAAGCTTGATGGTGATGCGGCTCGCCAAGTGTGGAATGACGCGGAAGCGTTAACCAATTTAATTGACTATGCCACTTTGACGCCAGAGCAGCGCCAGGTGCGCAGAGATATTGAAGGGCGTATTAACAATGTTGCCAGTGAACCAGGTGCGGAAAACCGACAGTCAAAGGGTATGGCCGCTCAGCGAGTCATTGAGCGATCTGATTTACCAGAGTCGCAAAAGCAAAAGCTACTTACCGATTTACAAGCAGCCTGGCAACCAGAGCAAGCACAGGAGCAAACCAATGAACCTACAGAATTGGATCAGCCAAGCCAAGAAGCACTGGCAGGAGTTCCAGCCGAGCAAGTACCAGGCGCTGAAGAAACAGGGGGCGCTGGACTTAGCCCTGAAGCAAGCGGCAGAGCAGACGCTGGCCGAGGTGAGCGAATTGGAGAGCCAGGGGTATCAACCGGACGAGGCGTTTCAGATGGTCAGGGAGAATCACCTGTTTCCACCAGCGGAGCAGAGCGAACCGGACGAGGCGAGCAACGCGGCACCGATGTACCAGGAAGCGTTGCAGATGAAAAGCCGAGTGATGCAGGCCGAC
>Ga0194136_1000171_pt1 | contig 37967 bp, 28 predicted proteins | sample TARM_MetaG_T3A_1_FD_134023 | JGI IMG/M metagenome (GOLD analysis project Ga0194136, IMG submission 134023) | Freshwater microbial communities from Pennsylvania, USA, analyzing microbe dynamics in response to fracking - TARM_MetaG_T3A_14 (version 2) | ecosystem: Environmental > Aquatic >...
AAATTTCTTGTGGACTTAGTTATTATTTATTCATCTCTCAAAAATATTCTGATACTTTTATTAATAGATATTACAAACTTTTTTCTGGAATTAGTACATTCATGGACTCGATTATAGAAAAAGCAAAAAATGATGGGTATGTAGAAACAATGTTTAATAGAAGACGTTATATTCCTGAGGTGAATAGCCGTGTCTATCAACAACGAGAATTAGGGAAACGTACGGCTATGAATGCGCCCTTACAAGGAAGTGCAGCTGACATCATTAAAATCGCAATGGTAAATATTGACCGAGCATTAAAGAAAGAAAAAATGAAAACAACAATGATTTTACAAATTCATGATGAACTTGTGTTTACAGTGCCTAAGGATGAACAAGAAAAAGCAGAGTCATTAATTACTAAAGTCATGGAAGATGCGGTGGAATTAAAAGTCCCACTAACGGTTAGTTTAGCGATAGGGGATAATTTAAATGAAGCCAAATAACATCTCAAAACAACAAGAAAAAGTGATGCACAAAAGTTTTATCGTTAATTTCGGGTTAATCTTTTTAAAAATTATTACGGGACTTTTCTTTAAAAGTAGTGCATTGATTGCGGATGGAATTCACTCCTTAAGTGATTTTATGAGTGATATCTTTGTGATTATTGGGATAAGGCATAGTGCAAAACCTGCTGATGATGAACATCCATTTGGGCATGGAAAATTTGAATATGTGATCAGTCTACTTATCGGAATTAGTGTGTTGTTTATTAGTTATCAATTGGTCAGTAATGTTGTGAGTATGTTCTTTGAAGAACAGGTAGCACCAAGTATTTTAGCACTTGGCGTTGCCTTTTTGGTCATTATAATCAAATTTGCACTATCAAGTTATTTGCTTAAAAAGAGTGAAACCCTTGAAAGTCAAGTGTTAAGAGCGAGTGGAAAAGAATCCTTTAGTGATGTGATTAGTAGTGTGGTAGTATTAATAGGGACAGCCCTTGGAATTATAGGGGGCCTATTCAGCATTGATTGGTTACTCTATGCAGATGTAGCAGCCGCGTTTTTAATTGGGCTTTTCATTATTAGAATTGGTATTGGCATTATTATTGAAGCGATTCAGCTCATATTAGGAAAAAGTGCTAAAGCACCAGTAATAAAAGCAACAAGAAATCGAGCAAGTAAGGTCGAGGGTGTGCTAGCCGTTGATCATTTAGATATGATTATGTATGGGCATTACTACCAAGTAATGATTGATATACAAGTCCGAGCGGCAATGACAGTTAAAGAAGGTCATGATGTCGCAACCGCTGTTAAAAATATTTTACAAGAAGATGAAAGAATTTGTCATGTTATTGTTCATGTAAACCCAGATAAGGAGTGATTTGATGAGTATTTGTTTAGAACGAAGAAGTATTAGAAACTTTTTAGATACCAAAATCAGTGACGATATTATAGAATCGATTTTGACAAGTGCTATGCAAGCACCAAGTGCAAAAAATCAACAACCATGGGAGTTTATCGTTATTAAGAACCGTGATGTGCTCGACCAACTATCAACCATTTCTAATGGGGCAAGACACTTAAAAAAAGCGCCCCTTGCTATAATCACCTTAATGAAAAAAACAGAGGCATCGCCTCAAATGCGTCCAGTTGATATGGCGGCTTGTACACAAAACATCCTCTTAGAAGCAACGCATCATAATGTTGGGTCTTTATGGATAGGCGTATATCCACTCAAAGAAAGAATCGAGAATATTTTAAAAATTATTGATGTGGATCATCACCTAACACCATTTAGTATAGTAGCGCTAGGCTACACAAAAGACTCAATTAAACAAACCGTGCTACGTTATGATAAAAACCGCGTAAAGGTTATAAAGTAATGCCTGAACTGCCGGAAGTAGAAACCGTTAGACGGACGCTTGAACAGTACCTCATCAACAAAGTTATTGATACGGTTGATGTTTATCATGATAAAATGATAAAGACCCATGATGTTGAAACATTTAAAACAGTACTTAAAAATCAAACCATTCTAGAGATTGACCGATTGGGGAAGTATTTAATATTTAAACTCAATGATTATGCTTTAATCAGTCATTTAAGAATGGAAGGCAAATATTTTATTAAACCATCAAGTGATGATAAAATGAAACACGAGCATGTCATGTTTCATTTCAAAGACGGATTATCGTTGCGTTATGATGATGTAAGAAAATTTGGAACTTTTGATTTAAAACACTATGACGAACTTTACACCTCACCACCCCTTTCCAAATTAGGGAAAGAACCATTTGATCCTTTATTTAATGCGGATTATTTAAAAGAAAAATTCACGAATAAAACTGTAAAAATCAAACCAGCACTTCTTGATCAAAGTATTGTATTAGGGCTTGGAAATATTTATGTTGATGAGGTATTATTTTGTGCAAAACTTCATCCGGAAAAAATCAGCCATAAAGTTGGTTTAAAACGGTTAGAAAATATTGTACAATGTAGTCAGGCTGTTTTAACAAAAGCCATTGAGCTTGGTGGGTCAAGCATAAGAAGTTATACTTCAAGCCTTGGCGTTACTGGAAGATTTCAAAATGAATTAAACGTTCACACAAAGGAATCAGTTCCTTGTCCTGTGTGTCATACACCGATTGTTAAAACTAAGGTCGGGGGCCGTGGGACATATTATTGTCCAGTATGTCAAAAAAAATGATAGAAAGAAGGATGCTTTATGGCTAAAATAATCGGGCTTACAGGTGGAATAGCAACGGGAAAATCCACAGTAAGCAATATGTTTTTAGATGAAGATATTCCTGTAATAGATACAGATGAAATTGCTAAAAACTTATTCGCAAAGGACTCTGAAACTTACCAAGAAGTCCTTGATGCTTTCGGAGAAGAAATTTTAACCCCTAGTGAAGAAATAAACCGTAATAAGTTGGCTAAAATTATCTTTAATAATAAAGAAGCACGAGAAAAACTCAACAAGATTGTGCATCCCAAGGTTAAAGAGCGAGTTTTCACTGAAGTGAAACGATTTGAGTTAGAAGGACAGTCATTAATTGTCGTTGATGTTCCTTTGTTATTTGAAAGTTCATTTGATGAATTTATGGATTTTACCATCTTAGTTTATGCAAAAAGAGAAAACCAAATCGATCGTTTAAAGATGCGCGATAATATTGATGAAAGCTATGCCCTTAAAAAGATTAAATCACAAATGCCGATGACTGAAAAAAAGAAAAAAGCAGATTTTGTGATTGATAATTCTCACAGTATTTTATCCACAAAAAAACGATTTAAGAAATGTCTAGATAAGATTAAGGAGGCGGAATAAATGGGCTTTTTCGATTATTTTAGTAACCATGCAGAAAGTAGTGAGCGTCACGCATTAAAAGCACTGCAAACGCATTATTATAAACATAACTATGCACAAGTTAAAGAAGCACTTAAGGCGTATGCGAATAAGCATCGCTACCCAATAAAATCTGTGGATGATAAACATGGTGAAGTGTTTATAGAAACGTCTAAGTTTCATATGATTGCGACCATTATTGAGATTAATCCACGTGAAACAGCGATTGATATTAAAACTCAAACCTACAAGATTGTAGGGTTTAACAAACCTAAAACCATTATTATAGATACTTTTAAAGCGCTTGATGAGGTCTTAACACTAAAAGGTGTTGGTCTTCATCCATAAGGAGGACTATCATGACTAAGCATACTCAAACACCTTTTAAAATCACAGCAAGTTATCCCCTTAATCATGAATCTTTACAGACCTTAACCTTACTTTATATGCCGATTATTGGTCAAGATGCGTACACGCTTTATGTCACACTTTATACCTTACTTGATCGCGCGCGTCTTAAAAGCCCAGAGTATCCTCTGGATTTTTTGCTTGATATGTTAAATTTAACCCCACAATCGTTATTAGAAACCAGAAAGAAACTTGAAGCAGCTGGATTACTAGAAACATTTAAGCATGACGATAATCATTTTCTATTCGAACTATATTTACCCCTAACCCCAGAAGGCTTTATTAAAGATTCGCCTTTAGCAAGTTACTTAAACCATGCGATTGGTTCATATCGATTTAAAGATCTTGTTGAGCATTTTAAAATTACTCGGGTTCAAAAATCTAATTATCAGAATATTAGTGTAGCATTTAATGATGTTTTCGCACCGATTGAAGACCATACGACTTTAAAAAGTCAATTTATGGATACATCTCGCCAAGCGGTAAAATTTAATACCGCGTTTGAGGCCGATATCGTATTAGAAGCGATTCCAAATGCTTTAATGCATCCTAAAATGAAAACCAAACGTGCTAAACAAAAACTACAAGAAATTGCTTATTTATATGATTTAAATGAAACAACGATGCAACCCTTAGTTTTAAAGTGTTTAACGGAAAGACAAACCTTAGATTTTAACTGTCTCACCGAAGAAGCACAATCGATGTATCAAAAAATTCCTAAAAAACAATTATCTAAGCGTTCAGGTGCTTATGATTTAGATTACTTCCAAAGTGTTCATCCAAAGACAATGCTTGAAGATTTATCGGGTAAAAAAGCCCCTGTTTCTGAACTGAAGGTCATTGAACGCTTAATGCAAGAATCACAATTAAAAAATGAAGTGATTAATGTAATGATTGCTTATGTCTTAAAGGAATTAAATAATCAATTCCCAGTGTATAATTATTTTGATAAAATCACCGCAGAATGGCACCGAAACAATATTGATACTGCTGAAAAAGCAGTGGAGTATATTAAAACGAAAATCAAAAAGAAAAACCAACCGAAAAAGTCGTATCGAAAGCCTTATAAAAAAGAGCGTACAGATACCGAAGTGGATTGGTTTGACAGCTACTTAAAAAAACAAGCTGAGGATGTGAAAGAATGAAACCATTACCGTTAAAAAAAGATGAAGAACTTTTAGAAGCACTCACCGATCAAATGAGTGATGAGGAATGTTTGAAAGACTTTTACATCAAGCATGATATTACGTATGAGACGATTAAAGAATCGTTAAATGAGTTAATGATTTATCAAAATGAAATAAAACATTGTGAAGATTGCCCTGGATTATTTGCGTGTAAACAAGATATTAAAGGACATCAACCCGTTCTGAATTATACCAATAATCAAATTAGATTAACCTATCAAGCATGTTCATATTATGAATCTAGTGAAGAAAAAAGACAAAGACAAAGTCGTGTAAACGCGCTTTACATGCCCAAAATGATTTATGAAGCAAGCTTATCGGATTTTAGATTAGATTCACCCGTTAGAAAAGACCTTTATCATAAAATGATGACATTGGTTAATCAGATTAAATTGGGTGAAAAAATTAAAGGACTTTATTTATATGGGGCTTATCAACAAGGAAAAACTTATGCGTTTGCAGCCCTTGCTAATCATTTGTCTGAAATAGGGAAAAGTGTCATTATTACCTATTATCCTGACCTTGTGAGAGAAATAAAAAGTAGTATTAAAACAGGAACGCTTGAAACTAGGATTAATCAATTAAAACATATCGATGTTTTAATGCTTGATGATATAGGTGGAGAAAGTCAGAGTGCTTGGGTGAGAGATGAAGTACTAGGACCTATTTTGCAACATCGTTTACTGGATGATCTACCGACCTTTTTCACATCCAATGTCCATTTGAATGATCTAGCGAGACTTTTTGCGGATAGTAAAGAACAAATTGAAATGATGAAAGCTTACCGTATTATTGAACGTATCAAAGCGCTTAGTGAACCTTTTAAATTGTAAGTGTTGACAAACGATACGGCTTAAGCTATTATTAATTAATAACGAAGAAGAGGCCATGATTGTTGAATATTGAAGCGAGGTAGGATGGTGTAAGCTACCAACTCAAACAATTACTCCCTCAGAGTTGGACTTGAAAAAGATTCCCGCATCCAGCGTTAACGGATTAAGTGCTAGTTTCTAGAATCAAGGTGGTACCGCGGATTATATTCGTCCTTACTTTTAAGGGCGATTTTTTTATTTTTAGGAGTGAATACGATGATTAAAAAAGGATTAACAATCAAAGATTTACAAATGCATATCAAGCGGATTGATTTCAAACCAGACAAGCACCATGAAGTTGTTTTAAAACTGTTTGAAGAAGTTGGGGAATTATCTGTTGAAATGCGAAAAGTTAGTGAAGAAGGCATGACAACAACCAACAAGAAAAACATCAAATATGAGCTATATGATGTCTTACATTATGTGACGCATATCGCTAATATTTACGGGATAGACTTAGAAGAGGCCATCATCGAAAAAGATGAAATTAATGCAAGAAGATATAATGATAGAGGTGAAGAATAATGATTACAATTACATTTAAAGATGGAAACCAGAAAACATATGAAAAAGGCATTACGATTGAAAAAGTAGCTAAAGATTTATCCTCAAGCCTAAAGAAAAATAGTGTTGCAGGGTATGTGAACAATGAACTTTATGACCTTAATAGACCAATCTTAGAAGATAGTGAACTTGAGATTATTACAAAGGATAATAAAGAGGCACTTGAGGTTTTAAATCACTCTACAGCCCATTTAATGGCACAAGCGGTTAAACGATTATATAAAGATGCTAAGTTTGGGGTAGGGCCGGCGATTAAAGATGGTTTTTACTATGATATCGCCACAGACCATACCATTCGTGAAGAGGATTTACCAAAAATCGAGAATGAAATGCGCCGTATTGTTAAAGAACAAACGGATATGGAACGTGAAGAAATTTCAAAAGAAGAAGCGTTAGAACGTTTCAAAGATGATCCTTATAAATTAGAACTTATCAATGATTTAGATGATTCTGAAACCATTAGTATTTATACACAAGGAGAGTTTGTCGATCTTTGTCGTGGTGGTCACCTTGGGAATACAAGACATATAAAACACTTTAAATTACTCAGTGTTGCAGGTGCCTACTGGCGTGGTGATAGTGATAGAGACATGTTGCAACGTATTTACGGAACAAGTTGGTTCACTAAAGATGATCTACAACACCATTTACATGTGTTAAAAGAACGTAAAGAAAGAGATCACCGTAAACTCGGAAAAGAATTAAAAATCTTTGAACTGAATAAAGATGCCGGACAAGGACTTGCGCTTTGGTTACCAAATGGTTATACAGTAAGAAAAGTGTTAGAAGATTATGTCTATAAACTAGAAAGAAAAGCAGGATATTTACATATTTCAACACCAGTCTTAGGAACTAAACGTTTATATGAAATCAGTGGACACTGGTCACATTACCGTGAAAATATGTTCCCCGCAATGGAAAGAGATGGGGAAACGTTTGTCTTAAGACCTATGAGCTGTCCGCATCATATGATTGTGTATAATTCTGAACTAAGAAGTTATCGCGATCTACCAATTCGATATGCTGAGATTGTTACACAACATCGTTATGAAGCGAGTGGTGCATTATCAGGTCTTGAACGTGTCCGTGCAATGACTTTAACCGATTCTCACATTTTTGTAAGAAAAGATCAAATCAAGCAAGAAGTACTAGCTGCTTACAATCTTATCTTAACTGCAATCAAAGATTTAGGATTAGAAATTGACTATGTAGAACTTGCTTTAAGAGATAGTGATAAAGGTAAATTCCATGATAATGATCAATTATGGGATGAAGCAGAAGCAGTGCTTAAAGAATTACTTGAGGAAGAAAAAATTGAGTATACAGAAATGAAAGGCGAAGCTGCCTTTTATGGTCCAAAAATAGACATTCAAGTCCGTACCGCAATGGATCACGTTATTACAATGAGTACTGTCCAGCTTGACTTTTTACTTCCAGAACGCTTTGACTTAAACTATATTGGACAAGATGGTGAAAAACACCGACCAGTAGTAATCCACCGCGGATTAATTTCTACTTGGGAACGTTTAATGAGTATTTTACTCGAACAATATAAAGGCGCATTCCCAACTTGGTTAGCGCCTAACCAAATTAAAGTAATTCCTGTTAATAATGTTGCCCATGCGGAGTATGCAACTGAGTTAAACAATCGTTTTATTGATGAAGATTTACGCAGTGATCTTGATATGCGTGAAGAAAAATTAGGGTATAAGATTCGTGAAGCACAAACCCAAAAAATTCCTTATCAATTAGTAATAGGGGATCAAGAAGTTGAAAATAAAACGGTTACTTATCGTAAGTATGGAGAAAAAGAACAAACTACTGTACCATTAGAAGCATTCATTACGATGATTCGTACTGAAATTAGAGAAAAAAACCAATAAACAATAAAAAAACGAATCCCTGATTAATAATTATCAGGCGATTCGTTTTTTTGTACTAACTGAATCAAAGGTTCAACAAGAGATAATTCGCTTTTAAAATGCTTATAGCGCTCAATGACTATGTCTTGATCAATGGTCTTAATTTTTTTAAGAATTGCAGGGCCATCATAAGCAAAATACAATGCATTATTGATGGTCGCTAAGACGACATTTTTACTGTTGGTCTTATCTAAAAAATCTTTGGTAAAGACACTTAAGCTATTAATATTATCCGGTAATTCCTTACCTGCTTCAATATAGATAAGAAGATCGTGTTGAGTGTATTTATCAAATTTAACGCCTTTAACATAAGGTTTTGACTTGTTTCTGATTTGCATTAAATCTTTAGAAACCCCATCAATTTTAATGATGTTCCCATTAAATACATTGGTAGTTGTATTCCCTGTGCTAATGAAATATTGGCCTCTTATAATGCTGAAAGAATAATCCCCGCACATCCCCTGGCACTCTTCAAAACGTTTAAACCAACCCCCACGTGTAAATAAACCCGTTTCATTCATGATGCGTTTATAGATGTTTGGGTTATCGGCGTAGTGGGTAATTTGTGTTCCTTCATCATAATTATATTGCTGAACAAGTAAGGGGGTTAGGACTTCGTAAGTGATTTTTACACTAACATAAGTTTTAGTGATTAACAAATAGATGATAATTAAGGTACTATAACCACCTAAAAGAATAATCGCTGATATTATGACAGTGGTCGTTATATCGGTACTACTCATAGTGATTGCCAGTAATGTTAAAAATAATATGGCGGCAACAAAGCCTATGATAAGTTTAACAGTTTTTTTTAATTTTTGTGTGTGCTCCTGCATTGCATTTTTTATTTTTTTTGCATGAGTATTTGCCTCATAACTTAACATATGTACACCTACTTTTTAATCAATAACGCTTTAATGAAAGCCTCATCAGGATCAATATAGATTGTTTTTTGATCAGTATATCTTACAAAGGAATCATGTTTACCCGGGATTTTCTTCACATGTTTTATTTCAGTATAATCCACAGGGACACTAGAAGAGAGCTTTTGTTTTGAGTAATAAGCCGCAAGCATTGCTGCAATGCGGATGGTTTCTTCTTCGAGTGGGAATCCTTTTTTTACCACAACATGACTTCCTGGGGCGTCTTTTACATGGAACCAAACATAAAAATGTTTACTTTCTTTATGAGTGATTCTTGCATTTTGTTGATTATTTTTTCCGACCATAATCTCAGTGTCATCGTCTAAGATATAGGTTAATAGTTTGGTTTTTCTATTTTGTTTTTTACGGTTTTTCTTGTTCATATATTTTAGACTAATCAATTCTTCACGCATTTCATCTAGATCATGTAAGTTTGCATAATCGAGTTGACTTTCAAGCAAAGAAAAATAACTGATTTCATCTTGGGTTTTTAGAATTTGTTTTTTAATGTGTGGAATACTGGTTTTTAGTTTCTTATATTTTTTAAAGTAACGTTCACTATTTTCTACAACTGTTTTTGTGCTATCAAGAGGAATAGTAATCATGTCATTTGTGTAGTAGTTAAGAAGGGTCGCTTCCCTATCCCCTTTTTTTATTTGATAATTATAACTCAGTAATAGTTCACCGTAAACTTTATATTTGTCTAAGGACTTTGTTTTATCAAGGTCTTTATATAGCTTTTCTAGTTTGTCTTTGTTTCGGTCAATTTGTCTTTTAATAAACTGTGTTAAATCTTTTGCGCTTTGTTTCATTTTATCTAAACGGTCACGTTCATAAAAGTATGCATCAAATAATTGTGAAACATCTTCAAAACTAGTTTCATCCCCTTTGATATGTGTTAGTTTATAACTTGTGAAGTAGGATTTCTTCCCTTCTTTTATGGTATAATTTTTTTCATGCAACATCGTATTAAAAAGGTCTAATAAAGAAGACTCTGTGCGGTCTTTTCGGTAGTAAAATTCCTTTAAAAATAAAGGGGAAACTCCGCTGATAAGTTGCAGCAGATTCAATGATTCTATTTGGGTATCATCTGACAATAACTGAGCCAATGCTTCAGTGTCATAGGGATTAATACGTTCATCTGTTGGATATTGATAGGTTGCAGTAGGTGTAATCGTCCGATCTGTTTGATCGAAAGGGCCTGTGTGTTTTAAAGCATCTAGTATTTTAAGGTTCTCATCGGCAACTACGATATTTGAATCTTTTCCCAAAGCTTCATAAATGAGATATTTTTCACTAATGTCACCCATCTCATTTCTTGTTCTAAGTGTGAATGTAGCGACACGGTCATTACCATGTTGTTCTATATTTAATATTTGTGCCCCTTCTAAATGCTTGCGTAAAAACATGCAAAACATTGGTGGCTGCATGGGTTTGTCATATTTGTTATTTGTACGATGTAATCTTGTGTACTGAGGAGAGACACTCATTAAAAATGTATGGTTTTTATATCCTCGTGTTTGAAAGAGTAAATCGTATTGAGATAGTTGGTAAATTTTTGTTATCCTATTGTCTTTAATATGCGTGTTTAAATCATTCATTACATGCCTTAGCATGATTCCATCAAAACTCATAATTATCACCGGTATTATTATAACATACCTTGCATAAATAATTTGGAGTTTTTCGGCTTATGAAAGCGCATGTCTTTTGAAAAAACTTCATTGAAACTCTTTCATAATGAATCCTTTAGTGTTATTATAATAAATAATAGAATGAATGATAGGAGGGGCGTAGTCTATGAAACTTAATGAACGCGGCTTATTAGTAGTATTAAGTGGTCCCTCTGGGGTCGGAAAAGGCACCGTTCGTAAAGCGCTCTTTGAACTTGAAGGTCACGACCTTGTGTATTCTATTTCTATGACAACAAGAAAACCTCGACAAGGTGAGGTTGATGGCGTTGATTACTATTTCGTCAGCAAAGAAGAATTTGAAGAACGCATTAAAAATGATGCGTTTTTAGAATGGGCAGAGTTTGTAGGTAATTACTACGGAACCCCAAAAGATAAAGTTGACGAAAAATTAAGACAAGGTAAAGAAGTTGTATTAGAAATTGAAGTCCAAGGGGCTTTGCAAGTAAGACAAAAAACGAGTGATGGTGTTTTTGTTTTCATTGCACCACCGAATAAAGAAGCGTTATACAGAAGGCTATTAAGCCGAGGTACTGAGTCCAATGAAGTTATCCAAAAACGAATGGATAAAGCAGAACGTGAGTTCCCACTCGCGCATAAATATGACTACATTGTTGTCAATGATGAAGTGACCAATGCAGCAGATCGTATTTTAGCTATTATTCGTGCAGAACATGCAAAAACTGAACGTTCAATTCATAAATATCTAGAAATGTTGGAGGTTAGAGATCATGAGTAAAAATCTTGAAGGATTACGTTATCCGTCGATTGATGATTTATTAAAAAACATTGATTCGAAATATAAACTTGCTTATGCAAGTGCTTTACGTGCAAAAATCATTAAAGAAAAAGATGACGTTACAATCGATGCAATTTGTAGTAAACCTGTAGGGGTCGCACTAGAAGAAATTCAAGCGAACAAAATTAAAATTGTTTTTGAAAAAAATTAGTAGAGTTTCTCTACTTTTTTTTTCGGAAAAATGCTATAATTATCGGTAGAATATCGGAGTGATAACATGAAAGAAAGCTTTATAAAATTACTTGAATTATTAGAGTTAAATACGCTCAAAGAAACCATCCATGGGAAACTCATCGAGATGTTAGTCGATGAACGACGCAATGTATGGTTTTTTAATATAGAACTTGAAGAACCTTTAGATATTGAAACGTTTAAACTGTTTGAAAAACGTCTATTAGAACTTCCTCATCAAACCGCATCGTGCGAAAAAGTACAGTTTAGCATTGACTATAAAAATAGTCGTTATGATAATATTGCAGATTATTATAAACACGTCCTTGATCAACTGACCAAAGATAAGCCTCGATATAATGCAATGAGTGATTTTGAAGTAGAATGTTCACAAAATCGTATTGTTATTTTATGTCCTGAAGATGGGGGTTATGTACAAGATTTACTGTACACCATTGAGAAGCGCTTAGAACAACTTGGTTTCGATGTTACATTATCAATGAAGGTTTGTGAACACGCAGAATCTATCACGGAAAAAATTCGTAAAGCACAAGAAGAAGCATTCGAAGACGTTGAATATTCTGATGAAGTCCAAACGCATTTTGTTAATTACAAAGATCGTACAGTCCATCAGGTAAAACATACCATATCAGATATCCCGGTGACTGAGGATGCGCTTAATGAATATAAGTCTATTCATCATAAAGCAAACTTCTCATTAGAAGCAAATATTACAAGTGTTGATGAACGTAAAATCAATAAAAACACGACGCTATTTACGTTTGTATTAAGTGATGAGGAAGACTCAATTTATGTAAAAAAATTCGTAAGAGATGACGAAGAGTTAGAGTTTTTAAGAAATAGTGAACCTGATATGCAAATGCGTATACAAGGTGCAGCACAGTATGACCAATTTGTAGATGAGGTCGTATTAACAGCACAATCAATTGAGCGAACAAACCAACCTATTGTAAAAGAAAAACGTAAAGATGCTGCAGAAAAAAGACGTATTGAACTACATTTGCATTCTAAAATGAGTACATTAGATGGGATTGATGCCATCAGTGATTATGTGGATGCAGCATTAAGATTTAAGCATAAAGCTATTGCGTTAACTGATCATAATAATGTTCAAGCATTTCCTGATTTTTATCATGCAACAAAAAATAAACCCATTAAACCTATTTACGGTACAGAACTTAATGTGGTTGATGAAGAGAGCATTAAAATAGCTCAAGGAACCTATGATTTACCTTTATCAGAAGCGACATTTACAGTGTTTGATATTGAAACAACAGGCTTAAGTGTTAGTGAAGATAAAATCATTGAAATTTCTGCGATTAAAGTGAAGGATCACCAGGTTGTCGATCGGTTTGATACCTTTGTTAATCCGCATCAAAAATTATCCGCTTTTACTACTAAATTAACAGGCATTACAGATAGTGATGTTTCAAAAGCTAAACCAATTGAAGAAGTGATGCCGGAATTTAAAGCCTTTTTTGAAGGCACTATTTTAGTGGCACATAATGCAACGTTTGATATGGGTCATATTCATCAAAACCTCAAGACACTCGGGTTATTTGAACATAATTATCCAAGTGTTGACACCTTACAAATCGCTAGACAAATGTATGGCAATAAAATTAAACGATTTAATTTAAAAGCCGTGGCTAAATTATTTAAAGTAGAATTAAAACAACATCACCGCGCAGAATATGATACCCGTGCGACGACTGATATTTTCTTACATATGCTTACTGATTTAACAAAATTAGGGGTTAAGACACTTGAGGATTTAAATAATCTAAAAGGTTTTGATGTGAACTATAACCCTTATAAGAATGCGATTCCAAAACATATTAGTGTCTTAGTGAAAACTCAAGTTGGTCTTAAAAATCTTTATAAAATTGTTTCATTTGCCAATACAACTTACTTTGATAAGGAACCTAAATTGCCATTAAAAGTGCTTAATCAATACCGTGAGGGGTTATTAATTGGTAGTGGGTGTATGAATAGTGATTTCTTTGAAATTGCACTTAATCAAAGTGAAGAACGTTTAATCGAGAAAGCTAAATATTATGATTATATAGAACTTCAACCCTTAGAAGACTACATGCATATTTTTGAAAGAGAAATTTCAAAAAAGAATGTTGTAACAGGGGCTTTAGAAGTCGATGAAAGAAAAATAAAAGAAGTGAAAGAACGATTAGTAAAAACAATGAAGAGAATCATCAAAGTAGCCAATCATTTAAACATCATGGTGGTTGCAACGGGTGATGTGCATCATATTGAAAAACATGCAGTAAAATACCGTGATATTTATATAAGAACACCGATAGTTGGGGGTGGGTATCATACACTTGCCCGTACTGAAAATATCCCATCACAGTATTTTAGAACCACTGATGAAATGTTGGATGCTTTTGATTATTTAGAAGAAGAAAAGCGCCATGAAATCGTTGTAGAAAATCCACATATTATCAATGACAGTATTGAAAAAGTCGCAGCATTTAATGATGAGCTCTTTGCACCAACTGATGACTTTTTAGCAGGTGAAGGGGTTATTAGCATTGAAAAAACCATGGCAAATATGGTGGAGAGTAAAGCCAAAGAGCTTTATGGAAATCCGTTACCAGATCTTGTTCATGATCGTGTAAAAAAAGAAATGGATAGTATAACTAAAAATAAATTCTCAACCGTTTATTACATTTCACATTTACTTGTAAAGAAATCTCTGGATGAAGGTTATTTAGTAGGTTCAAGAGGGTCAGTTGGATCGAGTTTGGTAGCAACGTTAATGGACATTACGGAAGTGAATCCATTACCACCACATTATGTTTGTCCTAAATGTCATACCTCATCCTTTAAAATGAGTCCTGAAGAAAAGGATAAATATGGTGTAAAACAAGATGAACGCATGATGCAAATTGAACTGGAAAAAGTTTCCAGTGGGTTTGACTTAAAACCACTAGAATGTCCTCATTGTCATGTGCCAATGAAAAAAGATGGGCATGACATTCCGTTTGAAACCTTTTTAGGATTTAAAGGAGATAAAGTCCCAGATATCGACTTAAACTTTAGTGGAGATTACCAAGGGACTGTACATGAATATATTAGAGAATTATTTGGCCAAGAACGCGCATTTAGAGCAGGGACTATTTCTACTGTCGCAGATAAAACGGCTTTTGGGTATGTCAAAGGGTATTTAGAAAAGAAAGATCTCATTTTAAGAAAAGCTGAAATAGAACGACGAGCAAAAGTGATTGCGGGTGTTAAACGCTCTACAGGACAACATCCTGGGGGGATTGTTGTGGTGCCATCGTACAAGGAAATCTATGATGTCACCCCTATTCAATATCCTGCAGATGATACATCATCAAACTGGCGAACAACGCACTTTGATTATCATTCGTTTGAAGCAAACTTATTCAAACTTGATGTCCTTGGGCATGATGATCCCACTATGATTCGTTATTTAATGGATTTTGTGAAAGATGATCCTATCAATTTCCCGTTTACAGATGCCCGTGATATTCCACTAGATGATCAAAAAGTGTATGGGTTACTCAGTGGGACTGAAGTAATTGGCTTAAAACCTGAAGATATTAATTCGCAAGTTGCTTCATTTGGTGTCCCTGAGATGGGAACAAATTTTGTGAGAAGTATGTTAAAAGATTCACGCCCTAAAACTTTTTCAGATATTGTTAAAATATCGGGGTTATCACATGGGACTGATGTTTGGTTAAATAATGCTGAAACACTTGTTACAGGAAAAAACCCTGAGTTTGGTAAGATTCCTTTTAGTGAGGTTATCGGATGCCGTGATGATATCATGGTTTATCTTATTCAAAATGGATTAAAGCACGAAGTGGCTTTTGAAATTTCTGAGTTTATCCGTAAGGGGAAGGCTGCGAAAAACCCTGATAAATGGGAAGGGTATTCTAAAGTCATGAAAGACCATAAGATTCCTGCGTGGTATATTTGGAGTGCTGGACAAATCAAGTACATGTTCCCAAAAGCGCATGCGACAGCCTATGTTATGATGGCATTACGAATTGCATGGTTTAAAGTTCACCGCCCCATTTATTTTTATAGTGCTTATTTTTCAAAACGTGCAAGAGATTTTGATTTGATTGCCATGCAAGGTGGCGAATATACTATTGAAAAGCGAATGGAAGAAATTGATCACAAAGGTAACAAAGCGACTGAAACTGAAAAGCGTTTATATACTGTCTTAGAAATAGCGCTTGAAATGGTTAAACGCGGATATGGATTTGAACCAATCGATATTATGCGATCAGAAGCAAGAGATTTTGTGATTTCACCAGATAAAACCAAATTACGGTTACCATTTGTTGCCTTAGATGGACTTGGAGCTAAAGTTGCTGAGAGTATTGTTAAGGCAAGAGATGAAAAAATGTTTACCTCACAAGAAGATGTAAAAGAACGTACAGGAATTACTAAAACAAGTTTTGATAAGTTGAGTGCTTTAGATGCATTTAAAGAATTACCTGAAGACTCACAATTGTCGTTATTTGATTTTTAAAATTCATGAAAAGTTCATAGTTTTATTTTATAATGCAAATAGGAGTGTGATTGTATGAGAAGAAGCGTATTTAGAAGCGCAAATCCAATGTTATCAAGAATAGAAAAAGATGCCTATGTATCAAGTCATGCAGCAACGTATAAAGGGGTTATCTTAAAAAGTACATTATTAATGGCAGTGACCATTTTAGCAGGCGCGTTTAGTATGTTTACCTTGTTAGAAACAGGGAATATCAATGGTGGCATTGTGATGTTAATCGCCTCACCAATTATCGCGTTTATCAGTGCAATGGTCGCATTAAGTAAACCTTCACTGGCACCGTTTTTCAGCTTTATATATGCTATGTTTCAAGGAACGTTTATTGGTGCAATTTCAGGGATTTATACCATTGAATTTGGAGATGGTATTGTAGGAACAGCATTGATTGCTACAGCGGGTGTATTCTTTGCGATGTTATTTTTATATCGTAGTGGGATTATAAAAGTCACTGACCGTTTTAGAAAAATCATGTTTACAGCTTTACTAGGAATTTTTCTTTCTAGTATTACATTATTCTTTATTTCCATCTTTTCAGGTGGACTGAGTAGTGGGATGTTTGGTTTTTACGCTTTAATTGTAGTTGTTAGTACGATTGTTGCATCGCTTTATTTAATCATTGATTTTGATCGTGTGAACCAAGTTGTTTCTAGTGGTGCCGATAAGAGTTATGAATGGACGCTTTCATTAAGTCTTTTAATTACGGTTGTTTGGCTTTATGTTGAACTCTTAAGACTGATTGCAATTATTATGAGTAGTAGAAGATAGTGCTTAGCACTATCTTTTTTTTGGCTTAAAATAGACAAATCTAGTAAAACTCGTCATATTAAAACGCTTTTATTCACCCTTGTTTTATGATATCCTTTAAGTAATGAAATGGAGGATGAATAATGAAAAAATGGAATTTAGATGCACTATTTAAAGATTATGAATCAGTAGAATTTCAAGACACATTGAGTACCATCAAATCACTCATCAAGGAGGCAAATGAATTTGCCAATACGCTTGATGAACAAGGCAATGACAAAAAGAAGTTGTTAGATTATATAACACTCGCAACCAGTATTAGAAGCAACGCTTTACGTGCGTTTGGTTATGTTAATTTACGCTTATCAACCGATGCACAAGATGAAGATAGTAATGCTTGGATGAATCAAATGCAACAATTAATGAGTCAAACGACTAGTTTTAATACGAAGGTTTCAAAATGGGTTCCAACGATTGAGAATCTTGAAACAATTATTGAAGAAACTGAAGGCTTAAAAGAGTATAAGTTTCATTTAATGAGTATTAAAGATCGTGCGCAATTTGTATTATCAGAAAAAGAAGAAAATATTATTTCTAAAATGACTCAAAATGGGTCTAGTGCTTGGAGCCGTTTACAAGGGTTACTCACCAGTGTTGTAGAAGTAGATTATGACGGTCAAAAAGTGACGCTTTCAGATATTAGAAATAAAGCCCATTCTCGTGATGCAAAAGTGAGAAAAGAGGCTTATGAAGCTGAACTTAAGGCTTATGAAAAAATAGATCAATCAATCGCAGCTGCGCTTAATGGGGTTAAAGGAGAAGTCAACGACTTAACAGAATTACGCGGGTTTGAAAGTCCTTTAGCAGAAGCCGTCTATGATTCTCGTATGAAACAAGAGACTCTTGATGCTTTAATTGAAGCGATGCGTGATAACTTACCAATGTTTAGAAATTATTTAAAACGAAAAGCTGAAATGCTTGGTCATAAAAATGGGTTACCTTGGTATGATTTATTTGCACCACTTGGAAAAAGTGAACGCGAATTTTCAATTGAAGACGCGATGAGTTATGTTGTTAGTAATTTCAAAAAATTTGGTGATGACCTCGCCGGTCTTGCACAACGTGCCTATGATGAGGAGTGGATTGATTTCACACCACGTCCTGGAAAACGCGGTGGAGCATTTTGTTTCAATTTACATCCAATCAAACAAAGCCGTATTCTAACCAATTTTGATGGATCGTTCTCAAATGTAATTACCCTTGCTCATGAACTTGGTCATGCTTATCATGGGGACAGAATCTTCAGAGAAAGTATGCTTAATGCAAGTTACACAATGCCTGTGGCTGAGACAGCCTCAACCTTATGTGAAACGATTGTAAAAAAAGCCGCAATTAATGAAACTGATGGAGAAGAACAACTCTTTATTTTAGAACAATCATTAATGGGCACAACACAAGTAATTGTGGATATATTATCGCGTTTTATCTTTGAAAAAGATGTGTTTGATAAACGTAAGAACACACCGCTTTCTCCGAAAAAACTCAATCAAATGATGATGGATGCTCAAAAAGAAGCTTATGGAGATGCCATTGATCCTGAGTATTTACATCCATACATGTGGGTGAATAAATCCCATTATTATAGAGGGAGCCTAAGTTTCTATAATTTCCCTTATGCCTTTGGATTATTATTTGCAAAAGGTATTTATGCAAAATTCCAAGAAAAAGGAAAAGACTTTGTGGAAGATATTGATCACTTATTACAAAAAACTGGTCAAATGTCAGTTGAAGATGTAGCAGCACTTGTTGGTATTGATGTGAGTGAAAAATCTTTCTGGCAATCAAGTTTAGATGTGATTAAAGAAGAAATCGATATGTTCTTAGACATTACAAAATAATCAAACGTATAAAGGGGACACTGTCCCCTTTATTTCTGTTTATGACTTGAAAAAAACATCGTTCTTAGTTATAATTAATGCAACACAACGATTAAGTCCATATTATTAACCAAACGTGTTATTTTAGAGAGAGGCAGATGGTGAGATTGCCTCATAACCAAGTTAATAATTTCAACTTATGAGTGATGCTAATCCCATCCGTATCTCTGCGTTAAGGAGCTCAAGTGCTTTTTGAATTAAGGTGGTACCGCGGGTTATTATGATTCGTCCTTTTAGAAGGACGATTTTTTTATTTTATAAGGAGTGAAACAATGGATGTTAAAAAAGAAATTAAGCGTTTAGAATCAGAGTTAGAACAAGCATTAGAACAAGTTAATACCAATGCTGAGTTACAAGATGTTAAGGCACAATATACAGGAAAAAAGGCTGAAATCACAACCTTTATGCGTCACATGAAAGATCTTCCCAATGATGAAAAACCAGCATTTGGTCAAATGATTAATGAAGCTAAACAATCATTTCATCAGCGTATATCGGATAAAAAACAAGCCTTAGAAGATGCTCAAATTAATGAATTATTAAAAAAAGAAACCATTGATGTGACATTAGATGGGACTGACTTACGTGTTGGGTCTGCACATTTGCTTACACAAATTGTAGAAGAAATTGAAGACTTATTCATTGGAATGGGTTATGAAATTAAAGAAGGCCCTGAAGTTGAAACAGACGAGATGAATTTTGAAAAATTAAACCTACCTAAAGATCATCCTGCGCGTGATATGCAAGATAGTTTTTATATCACAGACACTACCCTTTTAAGAACCCATACATCACCTGTTCAGGTAAGAACAATGTTAGAGTATGGTGGAAAACGTGATGTAAAAATTATTTGTCCAGGAAAAGTTTACCGCCGCGATGATGATGATGCAACCCATTCTCATCAATTTATGCAAATTGAAGGATTGGTTGTTGATAAAAAAACATCAATGAGCGATTTAAAAGGAACACTATTAGAAGTTGCAAGACAAATGTTTGGTAAAGATAGAAAAATTCGTTTAAGACCTTCGTATTTTCCTTTCACAGAGCCAAGTGTTGAAGTGGATGTCACCTGTTCACAATGTGATGGAAAAGGATGTAACATGTGTAAACAAACCGGTTATATCGAGATTTTAGGGGCTGGAATGGTCAATGATAATGTCTTAAAAGCAAGCGGTTATGATCCGAGTATTTATCAAGGATTTGCATTTGGGATGGGAGTAGAACGTATTGCAATGTTGAAATACGGTATTGAAGATATTCGTCATTTTTACATTAATGATTTACGTTTTAACAAACAATTCAAATGATAAAAAAAGATACCCTTGTTATTATCATTAATGGAGCCGGAACAACCGGGGCTGAGTTATCAGGACTGCATAAATATTTAAGTAAAAATGACAATCATTTTGTCTATTATCCCAATAATATTCCAGGAGGATTTGTTGGCGATTACTTTCCTAAATCTAGGATAAAAGATTTCAATCGTTTTATTGATGAAACCATTGAAATGATGCGCGCACCGTTTAAAAAGGTTTATATTATTGGTTATTCATTAGGTGCAGCAACTGCAAGTGTTATTGCGTCTAAAACCAATAAGGTGGATAAGTTGATTTTAATTGCACCGATTGTTAAAAACCCTAATTTTAGAAAATTTATTAAAGGTCTTGCGATGAATTTCGCACATAAAGATAATTTAAGTAAAGTACAAAAATTATTTTTTAAAGAGTTTTTAAGGCGATTTGCGAATGTCCCAAAAACACATATTTGGACATTACAACGCTATTTCTTATATACAAAACATTTCATTAAAAAAGTTGATACGAAATTGATGATTGTTGAGACACTGAATGATGAAATTGTTAAAACCAAATCAATTGAATGGTTAATCAAAAAATTAAATACAGATGATATCACAAGATATCAAGTTAACAGCAGTCATTTTCTATTTTTTGACCGTTCAATCAGAAAAGAAGTTTACGCTAAAATTGATGATTTTTTAGCGGAGGAGGATTAAGTATGAAAGTTTCATTAAACTGGTTAAAAGATTATGTTTATTTTACAATTGACTTAGAAACATTAAAAGAACGTTTTTCAACCCAATCACAAGAAGTTGATAGTGCTTATCATTTGGTGAACGCAACCAATTTAGTCGTAGGGTTTGTTAAGTCTTGTGAGAAGCACCCTAATGCAGATAAGCTTAATGTATGTGAAGTGGATGTAAAAACAGAGACATTACAGATCATTTGTGGTGCGCCGAATGTTGCCCAAGGTCAAAAGGTCATTGTGGCTAAAAATGGTGCGGTTTTACCAGGGAATTTTAAGATTAAAAAGGCGAAATTACGTGGTATTGAATCCAATGGGATGATTTGTAGTTTAAAAGAGCTTGGTATTGAAGAAAAATATCATCATGAAACAGGCATTCATGTGTTAAACGATGAGGCTTTAGTGGGAATGGATGCATTAGAAGCCATGGCGTTAAATGATCAAGTTATCGAACTTGACCTTACCCCTAATCGCGCTGATTTATTATCAATGCACGGAGTGGCTTATGATGTAGCTGCGATGTTAGATGCGCCCTTAACGATTAAAGATGTGTCGATTGACTATACCAATAAAAACAATCCAATGACTATCCATTCAACAACGGATGATTGTATGAGTTACTATGCAGGAATTATTGATGATATTGTTATAAAAGAAAGTCCAACTTGGATGAAATCACGTTTAATTGCAGCTGGTATTCGACCGATTAATAATGTTGTCGACATTACCAATTATGTCATGTTGGAAACAGGACAACCACTTCATGCTTTTGACTTTGATTTGCTAGATTCTGAAGAAATTCTCGTGAGAAAAGCTGAAGAAAATGAAGAGTTTATGACTTTAGATGATAAAGTAAGAACTTTATCAAATGAGGATATTTTAATTACTGATGGAAAAAAACCTATAGCCCTTGGTGGTGTTATGGGCGGAGCAAGTACAGAAGTCCATGATCAAACCAAAAGTATTTTATTAGAAAGTGCGACATTCAATCCTGTCAATGTAAGAAGAACATCAAGACGCTTAGATTTAAGAAGTGAATCATCAATGCGTTTTGAGCGCGGGATTGATCCTAATAAAACGCGTTATGCCCTTGATCGTGCATCAGAGTTACTTGTTCAATATGCCAATGCAACAGTCAGACAAAATGTAGAATCATTTGATAATAATAAACCCAATGCAAAAACGGTGTCTGTCACTGTCGATAAAATTAATGCAGTATTAGGCAGTAATTATGATTTAGCTACTATTGAATCTATTCTTAAAAGACTGCGTTTTGAGTATACTACAGACTCAACAACTTTAATGGTGTCACTGCCTTCAAGAAGAATCGATTTAATTACTTATCAAGATTTAGTGGAAGAAATCGGTAGAATCTCAGGGTATAACCTGTTACCAAACACCTTACCTACAACCGTTTCAAAAGGAAAGCTTAGCGCCTATCAATCTTTTAAACGTAAAATTCGGAGAACTTTAACAGGTCTTAGCTATGATGAAGTGATTACCTATGGGTTAATGGAAGAAGAGAAGCTTTATGACTTAACGATGTCTACAAGTGAAGATATTGTTAAAGTTGCTAATCCACTTAGTGAGAAAAGAGCAGTCTTGACATTATCACCGCTTAATGGAATCTTAGATGTTTTAAGTTATAATATGGCTAGAAAAATGCAAGATATTCATATCTTTGAAATTGGAAAACGCTATACCAACCAAGTTGAAACAGAAGTCCTTGGAATTGGATTAACAGGTGCTTACCATCCACGAAGATGGAATCAAGCGCAGGCAGCTGATTTTTACACACTTAAAGGAACCCTCAATGCATTATTTGATCAAGTCGGGATTCAGACCATACGTTATGAAGAAAACACTTTAAATAATTACCACCCCCATCAAACTGCACTTATTAAAGTGGATGATGTAGTAATAGGTCATATCGGAAAACTCCATCCGAAAAAAGCGACTGAATACGATGTTAAAGATGTTTATTTAGCTGAAGTTGATATCGAGGTGCTTTTTGAGAAAGCCGCAACCGATCTAGATTACAAACAAGTCCAGCGTTTCCCTAGTATTTCTCGTGATGTCGCGCTCGTTTTAGATAAAAATATTCCTGCGCAAGATGTGCTAGATACCATCAAAGAAACGACACGCATTTATTTAAAAGATGCCTTTGTATTTGATGTTTACCAAGGGGAGCATGTACAACCAGATGAAAAGTCTTTAGCCATTCGCATGGTATTTGAAGATAAAGAAAAAACCCTTGAAACAAAAACAATCGATGACTTAGTAGATAAAACGCTTGAAAATTTAAAAGCTAAACATGAAGCAAGCTTAAGATAAACAAAAAACGTAGCTGAAAAAAGCTACGTTTTTTTAAAATCAAGACTAGATATGCCTTGAATGAGGGATGTGAGTTCATCAAGGTCTAAGCCGTTATAAGGAATTAAAACGGTGTTGTTTATTTGTTTATAACTATAGGTTAGGTCATTTAAGAACGTGATAATAGGGTCAGTGTTTGTTGTGGTTAATAGGATATGCATATTACTGTTTAAGCCACTAATTTGAATGGTTTTCATAGGATAGGTTTTTATTAAGTTTTGCAGCCATTCATTTTTTCTTTTTGATAGGGCATATGTTTTCTTTAATTGTTTGTGAAAGTGCCCTTGTCTTATATACTCATAAAGTGTTAACTGTTCAAGTTTTGAAAGGGTCGGTGTAAAGGTTTGAATGGTTTTCATTTTATTTTTGATAAAATTGGTGGGTAATATCATGTAAGACAGCCTCATACTAACAAGCAAACTTCTTGATAATGACCCAATATAGATTACCTGATTTCCAGAAGCAATACTATGCATTGAAGGGATTTGGTAGGCGTTATAGCGGTAGATATGATTATAATCATCTTCAATAATATAGGCGTTATGGTTTTTAGCGTAGTCAATGACTTTTAGCCGGTCCTTTATTGAAAGGACTTCCCCTGTTGGATAGTGATTTGAAGGCGATAAATAAATGATATCAGGTTGGGTTTTTAATAGGTCATTAATGGTGTCATAGCCTTGGGTTTTAAACTCAATAAAATCAAAGGTATGAATGGCTGGGCCATATCCAGGGTTTAAATAAGCGACAGTAGGTGAGGATGAAAATAATGCTTTTAAAATTATTAATAAGTTTTGCATACCTGGCGCTAAAATCATTTGTTCCTTAAGGGCTTGTATCCCGCGCTCTTTATATAAATGATTAAGTAATGCTTTTCTTAAAAGCGGTTCGCCTTGAGGGTGGTTAGGGGTAAATAAGTTTTTTTTATACTGAAAATATACTGATTGAGTGATGCGTCTTAAACGATCAATATCAAAAGTGTTATAGCTTTGGTTAATGTTTGGGGTGTTTTGATAGGGGTCGTTAATTGAGGGTTTAGAAGGTTTAGTACTTGGTGTTATGTCAATTGCTTGGGTATAAAACCCGCTTTTAGGGATGCTTTCAATGTAACCTTCTACCAGTAATTGTTGGTAGGCTTTTTCAACCGTAGTGGTAGAGACATGATGTGTTTTTGCGAATGTTCGGATAGAAGGCAGTTTCTCATTGGCTGATAGGGTTTGTGTGATGAGCGCATTTTTATAGTAGGTATAGATTTGATAATATAATGGAATAGATTTTTGTTTATCGAGTAACATCTGACCACCTCATAAAATTATATAATTGTATGTTTTAAACATGACACATTATGATTATAATACGTTTGGATAAAAAAGCAAATACAAGGAGTGGTTTTATGAACAAAGATTCGAGAATGACAACAAGAGATATGATTTTATCAGGGTTTTTTGTAGCGATTGTCTTTGTCGCAACGTATCTTTTACAAATTCGGTTACCAATTCCAGCAACAGGGGGATTGATTCATTTAGGAAATATTGCCATGTTTAGTATTGCATTAAAGTATGGAAAGAAATTTGGTGCAATTAGTGGTGGTTTTGGGATGGCGTTGTTTGATGTTGCCAGTATGTGGGTAGCGTGGGCACCGGCAACACTGATTATACGTTTTACAGCAGGTTTTGTTATAGGAAAAGTAAGTGAAACGGAAAACGGACAAGGGAACAACGTTTTTAAAAACATTATTGCTTTGATGGTGGGTGGCGTTGTGATCATAGTAGGTTACTTTATCTTTGAAGCGTGGATATTAGGAATTGGATTAGCCGCATCAGCAAGTGTTTTAGGAAACCTTATTCAAATTGGGATTGGGTTCATTTCAATTGGCCTTATAAAGGCCTTGCCAAACGTCTCTGAGTCAGTCTGAGAAAAGGCTTTTTTATAGCGGTAGTAAACCCTTTCATTTTTTTCTAAATTTTATTGCTTAGGGTCGCTTTTCTTGTTACAATATAATCGTGTTAAAAACAAGCGACTATTAAATGAGGAGGCAAATTATGAACATAGGTGTACCTAAAGAAATAAAAAATAACGAAAATCGTGTGGGGATTACTCCTGCAGGGGTAAGTGTTTTAGTATCAGCAGGTCATTCAGTATTTATTGAAAAAAATGCTGGAGTAGGATCTGGGATTAAAGATGAAGAATTTATTGAGGCTGGAGCGAGCATTGTCGATAGTGCTGAAGAGGCTTGGTCACAAAAAATGGTTATTAAAGTTAAAGAACCGCTTGAAAGTGAGTATCAGTTTTTCAGAAAAGATTTAATTTTATTTACGTACTTACATTTAGCTGCTGAAGAAGCATTAACGAAAGCTTTAGTGGAAAGCGAGTGTAAAGCAATTGCTTATGAAACGGTACAAGTAGGAAGATCATTGCCTTTACTTCGTCCAATGAGTGAAGTAGCTGGGCGCAGGGGAACAATTGTTGCGGCAACACAACTTGAAAAACATCGTGGGGGACGTGGGATTTTATTATCTGGTGTTCCAGGTGTAGATAGAGGAAGCGTTGTTGTTATTGGTGGTGGTGTAGCAGGTGTTAGTGCTGCACGTATGGCAATCGGTCTTGGGGCAAAGGTTACAATTCTTGAGTTAGATGAAGATCGTTTACGTTATTTAGAAGATATATTTGACCGTGACGTAACGGTGTTAAAATCAAATCCTTTAAATATTGCTAAATCTTTAGAAACTGCGGATGCTGTAATTAGTACGATCTTAATTCCAGGAGCAAAAGCTGCTAAAATAGTTACAGAAGATATGGTTAAGAAGATGCCTGAAGGTAGTGTTATTGTAGATATAGCGATTGACCAGGGTGGTTCAGTTGAAACCATTGATCATATTACAACGCATGATGACCCTGTCTTCGTTAAGCATGGTGTAGTGCACTATAGTGTTGCTAATATGCCTGGTGCAACACCAAGAACATCGACGTTTGCATTAACCAATGCAACTATTCCTTATGCATTAGAAATCGCAAATAAAGGATACCGTATTGCATGTTTAGACAGTGAACCACTCCGTTTAGGACTTAATGTTTTAAGTGGTTATGTTGTGTATAAAGCCGTTGCGGATACTTTTAATTTAGAGTATCGTGATCCAATGGAAGTTTTAATGAAACACGAAGAATAAAGATTGAACCGCAAGCTTGTCTTGCGGTTTTTAAATAGTAGGAGTGAGAAAATGATTAAAACATATAACCATGTGACTCAAACAAACTATGAGCGTTATATTGACTCATCAGACACCACCGTTCATATGGTGAAAGAATCAAAGGATGTTATCGAAGAATTCTTAAAAAAGCATGGAGTTGATGATTTAACGATTCAAGATATTGTGAACCAAAAACAACGGATTAAAATTGAACTATTCCCTAATTATTTGTTTGCGGTTTATAAACCATTAGTAAAGACTAATGAGTCACTGGATGAACTTTATATTTCAGTTGTTATGTTTGAAGATAAAACAATACTCTTTTATGATGATTTAAGAATAGAACAATTCTTAATTGAATCAGATTCGCCTCAAAAACAAGTTTTTAACTTTATTGATTTATCGATTGATCATGCGTTAATTCTGCATGAATCACTCAATGAAACGGTGATTGACCTTGAAGAGAGTATGTTAGATGAACAAGAAATGGATCAAGAAACCTTTTATTTAATGCGTAAAGAACTCTTTAAATTAAGAAACAGTATTGAACCTATTGAAGATCATTTTGAGCGAGGATATTTAAAAAAACTTTGGTTTAAAAATGCAATAGATAGTCGCGAAATTGATGATACGATTGATCATATTAAACGGTTAAACATTCATTTAGAACAAGCACGTGAACTCATGAGACAACTTTTAGACTTTCATATCAACAATCAATCCAATAAAATGAATAAAATTATGACCACCCTAACATTGTTTTCAGCAATTTTTATTCCGTTATCTTTTTTGACGGGATTCTTTGGAATGAATTTTGTAGATTTTCAGATATTAGAATACGATAATGCTGTTATGATTTTTCTTGTTGCATGTCTTACACTTGCAGTTTTAATGCTTGCAATATTTAAAAAGATGAAATGGTTTTAAATCGTTTATTATGTTATAATTTCTCTAGGTGATTAGATATGAAAAACATTTACAACGAAACCTTAGATTCGCTAAAAACATACTTAGAAGAACAAGGGTTCAAAGCATTTAATGCAAGACAAATATTTGAGTGGATATATAAGAAAAAAGTGACAAATTTTGATGATATGTCAAACTTAAGCAAAACATTAAGACAGCATTTAAAAACGTATTTTAGAGTAGGGTCATTAACCCTTTCAACGAAACAAGTTGCCAGTGATGGGACGACAAAGTTTTTATTTGAACTCGATGACAATCATTTAATTGAAGCTGTTTTAATGTATCATGATTACGGAAATAGTTTGTGTGTAACAACACAAGTTGGCTGTAATATTGGGTGTTCATTTTGTGCATCCGGGCTACAAAAAAGAATTCGAAATCTTAAAGTTGCTGAGATCGTTATGCAACTTATTGAAGTAGAGGCTTTAGAAAATCTAAAAATCTCACATGTTGTCTTAATGGGAACGGGTGAGCCTTTTGATAATTATGATAACACTATGAAGTTTATTGATGTTATTAATAGCCCATACGGCTTAGAAATCGGAGCGCGTCATATTACAGTTTCTACTAGTGGTATTGTCCCTAAAATTTATACATTTGCAGAAGAACCTAAGCAAGTTAATCTTGCCATCAGTTTACATGCGCCTAATAATCAAACACGTACAAGATTAATGAAAATTAATGAAGTGTATCCTATTAATGAATTGATTCAAGCTGTTAAGTTTTATATTGATAAAACAAACCGTAGAGTGACGTTTGAATATATTTTATTAGAAGGAGAAAACGATTCTTTAGATGATGCAAATCAATTATCGGATTTATTAAGAGGATTGAATTGTTATGTTAACCTTATTCGCTATAATGCGGTATCTGAGTTTGACTATAAAGGATCAAATGAAAAACGTGCCAATGCTTTTTATAATCAATTAACAAAACGAGGGATTCAAGCAACCTTAAGAAGAGAAAAAGGTGCAGATATTGATGCGGCTTGTGGCCAACTTCGTTCAAAAGAAATGAATAAAAAGGAGTAAACTAAAATGGATAGAAAAAGTTTAAAAAACCGCGCCAAAATAATCTTTAAAAATCACTATGGAATGGCAATTCTTGCAACAATCGTTCCGGGACTAATCATTGGGATGGCTGCGCCTGCAGTGATTATTGGAACTGTGTTACTCGCACCGTTATTTGTCGGTCAAGCATTATTGTTTTTAAAGTTTAGCAAAGAAGATATTGTAGAAATTAATCCTTTATTTAGCGGCTTTCAAAGTCAAAAATATTTACACAATGTTTTATATTTATTTTTACAAAGTTTATTTATCTTCTTATGGTTTTTATTACTTATTATTCCAGGGGTCATTAAAATTTTCTCATATGCATTAACCCCATATATTTTAGCTGATGATACTGTTGAATCTGATGATCCTATTACGCTTTCGAGACAGTGGATGGATGGATATAAAGGGAAACTACTTGTCTTAGAACTTAGCTTTATTGGTTGGTATTTATTGAGTGCGTTAACACTTGGAGTATTATATATTTTCTATGTTGGTCCATATATTATGCAAGCAAGAGCCTTATTTTATGAGGAAGTTAAACTCGCAAACCAAACTAAGCAACTTCGCTAAGGAATGATACTATGATTATTAAGAGGATAAAAGAGGCAGAGAAACCCCTGCTTATCATAACGCCTAAACACTATCAAACACAGATCTTAAAAACACTTTCTAAGGAAATGATTTTTAAAGCTGTGACATTTATGCAAAAAAAAGACCTTTTTGAGAAGGTCTTTTTCAAATTACATGAAGAAGCCCTTATAAAAGCATCTATATTTCTTGGCTTAAAACCTTCTATTGTAAAACCCATGCTTAAAATGCTGCATAAGGTTGATGAATCTAAGCAGTATGACACACCTAATTTAACACAATTAAAACAGTTGAAACGCTACTTGATTGAGCATCAGTATATCATTCCTTTTGCACACCAAGCAATGTTTTTTAATCAATATGATGTATTGATTAGCGGCTATGATCATGATTATGAAATGAATGATTTAGTCCAAAACATTCAGAAATTTACAGATGTTGAATTTATGAAGCACCCCCTCAATCATAAACAAGATATTACTTACACAGTCTTTGAAACGATTGAAGATGAACTCAATCATATGATGATTGAGTTGCATAGATTGTTAGAAATGAATGTGCGTACTGATGAAATCGCCATTGTCACCCCACCAAGTGATTATGAAGTGCCGGTAAAAGTTTATGCCGATTTTTATAAAATCCCATTAGACTATAAAAATGAATGTTCATTGATGCAGTTTCCATTAACGCATCAATTAATGGCGTTACTCGAAGAACTTGATACCCCTGATTTAAAGACACGATTTGACTACGCAATTGAGTCATTAAAAAACAGAAGTAAGGGCCACCCTTTTACGGCTAAACTTCTACAAAAGCTTATTCAGACATTAAATCCAATGGTAAGGTTTAATGTTGACTATCCTACATTGAAACCATTTCTACAAGATCAGCTGAAAGCAACCTCAATTGTTACAGACCAAGCAAAAGGGCGTATTTTAGTCACAAATTTAGACAATATTGATTTAACACAATATACGCATATTTTTTATCCTGGTGTTTATGAAGGACACTTTCCAATCATTAAAAGTGAAGATGACTTTTTAGATGCGGATGAAAAAAGACTGATTGGTTATCCAGATGCACAAACGATGAATGATGAAACCAAACAAAAAATCATTTTTAAAAGTTTAAGGATTAATCGTTTATATCTATCGTTTGCGAAACGCTCAAATCAAGCGCGTTATTTCCCGTCAAACCTCATGGATGAATTAAAGGAACTTACAGCCATTCAAGACGGGAAACCACTGAGTGTTGACAAGCAAACATATAGTGATAAAGCTGCATTAATCCATACTAAAACATTGTATGATCATTACGTAACCTTCCATGAAGAAAGTGATGCCTTAACCAAACTCTATCCAACGTTTAAAAATGCTTTTAATCAATATGATACTCAGTTTGAACCGATTAAAGAAGATACCTTATCAAAATTAATTGGAAATGAACTTTCACTTTCATATACAAAGTTGAATCATTTCTTTGAATGCAAGTTTAAATATTTGCTAAATGATTTATTACGTATTGACCCAATGGAGTCGAGTATTCATATGGATTTAGGGAATATTTTCCATGCCCTATTTGAAAAACACATGGATGCCGATCATTTAACAAAGGCAATGATTGAAGCGGTCATTGATCAAACGGTTTCAGAAAACAATATGGATGCAAAAACAATGTTTTATTTAAAACGTATGGTTGAACCTGTTCAAGAAGCCTTTACAATCATCAAACAACAACATCATCAAACCGATTTTGTGATTGACGCGCTTGAGGCGAAGATTGAAAAAACATTCACGCATAAAGAGAAACCTGTTATTTTAAGAGGGGTTATTGATAAGCTCATGCGATTAGATACAGCTTTAGACCCAAGGTACTTAATTATAGATTATAAAACGGGTAGTGAGACGTTAAATGTAAACCATGCGGTGCTTGGAATGCATGCACAGCTTTTATATTATGTGTACTTATTAAAAACGAAAATACCAGGGGCGTTAGTCAGCGGAATCTTTGAACAAACAGTATATCCTAAAGTAATGAACCAAATTAAAGGTAAAACTTATGAGGAACAAACAGAAGATGCCTTACGTTTAAAAGGCTATTTTGAAGCTGATGACTCAATCATTAAAAAGATTGATAATGATTATTTAAATCAATCGATGATTAAAGGCTTAAAAGTTAAAAAGTCAGGAGAATTTTATAAAGGTGTTCCTGCCTATGAACAAGAGGCTTTAACTCATGCGGTTGATCATATTGAACAATTAATGTTTGAGGCAATTGATGATATTTTTTCTAAAGATTTTACCATTAATCCAATTCATGATGGAAAGAAATTATTGAGCTGTGAGTATTGTGCATTTAAGGATATTTGTTTTAAAAAACCAATCCATTATCGAAATGTCGACTTAGGAAAAAATATTTTCAAACTGCATGAGGAGGGAAAAGATGGGCGTTAATTATACGAAAGAACAACTAGAAGCGATTCATACAATAGGGACTAATATCTTAGTGAGTGCAGGGGCCGGAAGCGGAAAGACTGCAGTATTAAGTGAACGTGTCTTAGAACATTTAAAAATGCGTTGTAATATCGAAGAGCTCGTCATTTTAACCTTTACCAAAGCAGCAGCAAAAGAGATGAAAGAACGAATCCGAAAGAAAATTAAAGCCAATTTAAAAACGTATCCTAAATTAAAACATGACCTTGCAAACATTGATTTAGCCCATATTAAAACCTTTGATAGCTTTGCATTTTTTATCTTAAAAAAATACGGATACTTAAAGAATATTAGTAAGCAAATAGCTATTGCAGATGGTGTGATGATTAATCATGTTAAAGCGCTTATTATGACGGAGATATTTGATGAGTATTACCAGGCAAATGATGAACGTTTTTTTCACTATATTAATCAGTATACCCATAAAGATGATCGGGCATTAAAAGAACAAATTATTATGTTTTCTGATCAATTAAATTTGTATTATGAAAAAGAAGAGTTAATGAATAATCTCAGTAATGATTTTTTTACAGCTAAGCATTTTAACGTCCTGTTTAATCGCTATGAACATTTAGTCTTTGAAAAGATTCAGGCTATTAAAGATACAGCGAATCATTTATTTGAACTCGCTTTAAGTGAAGAAGCTGAAACCTTTGTGGATAAGTTATACGACCAAGTTAAACCGTTATTTAAAGCGGATAACTATGAAGGGGTTAAAGAAGCGATACATACGATAAAACTTCCCCCATTTGGTAAAAAAATAAAAGAGACATTAGATGAAGAGACTATTAAGCAACTCGATATGTTAAAAAGTACAATCAGTGATCAAATCAATAAAGATTTAAAGCCGCTTTGTGATTTGTCAAAAGAAGAACATCAAGACGCTTTTTACGCAACAAGTGACCACTTAGATATCATTAAAACACTTATTCGTTTATTTGATCAAAGACTAGAAACCTATCAAATGGAGCACGAATCATTTGAATTTTCGATGGTGGCGCGTTTGGCACTTGATATCATAAAGCGTCATGATTTTGTGAGAAACCGTTTAAAAACTCAAATATATGAAGTATTAATTGATGAATATCAAGATACTTCATCCATGCAGGAATCATTCATCGAAGCCATTACTGACCAAAATGTTTTAATGGTAGGGGATGTGAAACAATCCATCTACCGGTTTAGACATGCCGATCCTAGTTTATTTGTAAAAAAATATCACCGTTATATGCAAGGGGATGGTGGTCATTTAATTGATTTAAACCTTAATTTTAGATCTCGTAAAGAAGTCTTAGAAGCCATTAATACTATCTTTATACCAACGATGGATGAACAAGTTGGTGGGGTTGATTATACGACTTCTCAACAATTACAGTTTGGCAATAAAACCTATGAAGAAGCGGTGAATGCTGATCAACATTATGGCTTAGAAGTGCTCAGTTATGAAGAGACCGATTATGAAGAGTTATTTAAGTCATTTAAACCTGCCCAAATTGAAGCATTTTTAATGGCTTATGATATTAAGCATAAAATGCAATCGTCGGTTCAGACATTTGATGAGGGAAAACTACGAAAAGCTCAATATGGTGATTTTGCGATTTTGTTAGACCGTAAGACATCGTTTGATGAGATCAAACAAATCTTTGAATATGTGGGTGTCCCACTCAAAGTGCATAAAGAAGAATCGTTTATTGATACTGAAGCGATTACGGTGTTAAGAAATCTATTGATTTTAATTGAATCTATCAACGATAGTACTTTATACCGTGCCGCGTTTAAGCATGCTTTTTATAGTGTTGCAAGAAGCTTTCTTATTCATGCTAAGGATGATGATTGTATTAATCAATTGTTATATTTTGATGAAAAATATTTTGATAAAGACCGTATACAGTCCCGCTTTAAGGCGTTTTTTAGCACCATTGAAGGGCTTGCAAGTAAGCAACGATTATTGAGTTTGGATACAATATTGTTTGAAGTCTATAAACAGTTTGAGTTTTATCAACGAATTAGTCATCTCGATAAAACTGATCAAGTTAAGTCACGATTAGATGCATTACTTGATAAAGCAATTGCCTTATCACAAGAAGGGTATTTACTGAGTGATTTTATTGCCTATTTAGAAACTGCCAATGATAGTGATTTTGATATAGAAGTCACAACAAACTTAGAACTTGATGAGCACGCTGTGCATTTAATGTCTATTCATAAGTCTAAAGGATTAGAGTTTCCGTTTGTTTATATGGCACATTTATTTAATAATTTTACGATTTCATCAATGAAGAATTATGATTTTGATGCAGAGTATGGGTTCTTACTAAAACACTTTAATGAAGGCCTTGCGGATTATTTTGTAAAAGATTTAAAAAAATCAAAAGATAAAACTGAAGATATATCAGAACGATTACGGGTTTTATATGTTGCTTTAACAAGAGCGAAGGAAAACTTGACGCTGTTTTTAAGAACTAACCAAGATAAAGATGAAGTGTATTTAAGAGATGATAACGATCAAGTAATTTTAAGACAACGTAAAAATTATAAATATTTTGAGGCTGTCTTAAAAAGTGTAAAAGCCCATGTGAAAATCACTCAGTTAAATTTAGAGAATTATTCATTTGATCAAGCGTACCAACATGTAAAACCTCTTGAGAGTATCGATTCTAATGAACAAGTAAAAACTTATCACACGCCAGATATTCCAGTTAAAAAAATCGAGTCTGAATCGTTTTCACATGGGGTTAGTGAGCTATTAGATAAGCAAACGCTTGATTATATTGATCTAGGAAATCAACTTCATGATTATCTTGAAATGATTGATTTCAAAGACGATGTAAGTAAGCAAATAGATTTTTATGTTGCTAGTGAGGACCATAAACAGATACTAACAGGATTTTTTGATCATCCATTGATTAAGTCATTATCCATTAAACAAGTTTATAAAGAATATCCGTTTATTTATGAATCTGAAGGGTCAATGATTCAAGGGTTCGTCGATTTAATTATTGAAACGCCTAGTGAATTACTTGTCATTGATTATAAACTAAAGACTATCACCAAAGATTATTATCATGATCAAGTCAAAGGTTACATGAAAATCCTTAGACGTTTAAAGCAAGACAAGCCAATTAAAGGGTATTTATATTCTATTATTGATCAACAATTTGAAGAGGTGAACGAACATGATTGAGTGTAAGAAAGTCAGTCGTTGGTATACCAATGGTGAAGTAAAAACCGAGGCTTTAAAGCATGTTGATTTGTCAATTTCTGAAGGGGAGTTTGTTGTCATTTTAGGGCCTAGTGGAAGTGGTAAAAGTACGCTTTTAAATGTTATGAGTGGTCTTGATAATGTGAGTGAAGGTGAAATTGTTGTTAATGATAAAATATTGACTGATTTAAAGGAAAAAGCTTTAACAACCTTTAGAAGACATCATTTAGGCTTTATTTTTCAGAGTTACCATTTGATGCCGACACTAACAGTAAGAGAAAATGTTGAAATGGGTGCTTATTTAAGTGACAATCCTCAAGCGTTAAAAGAAGCATTAGAATCTGTGGATATGTTGAGTCATCAAGATAAATTTCCCCATCAACTCTCAGGTGGTGAACAACAACGCGTGAGTATAGCAAGAGCAACGGTTAAAAATCCTAAAATTTTATTTTGTGATGAACCGACAGGCTCATTGGATGAAAGTATGGGAAAAAAAGTATTAGAAATTTTAGAAACACTCAACCAAAAAAAGCACACAACAATTATTTTGATTACGCATAACCCTAGTATTGCAAAAATGGCAGATAGAGTTATCCATATGCATTCAGGTCAAATTCACAAGGTCGATAAACATGATACAAAACAAAATGCTAAAGATATTCACTGGGCATAACGATGTTTAGAAAACATGTGTTAAGAAGTTTTAAATCAAAAACATTAATGCTGTTGATGCTAGGGATTATCATCATGTTGAGTAGTTTTGTTTATAGTGTGATCAGTCATGCTGTTGATGCACTAGATGAAGAAGCTATTCACTATTTTGATGAGTATAATCAAGAAGATATTGCCATAGAGTTTTCACCGTACTTAAATGAAGAAGAGATGCAAAGTGCGTTAAATGAGTGCGGGATAGAGGCTTATTTAATGTCTACGGTTTATCAAGAAGATGCAGAGTGTTTTCATCAAATTCTTACAAATCGAATGCACCAATTATCTTTGGTTGATGAGGCATTGACTTTAGAAGCTAGACTTTTTATCGATCAACAAATTACACAAGGTGATGCCTCGCATACAATAAGGATATTTAAGCCTACTGAAAGGTTGAATCTTACTTATTTGTTAGAAGGTGAGATGCCATCATCACCAGGTGAAATAGCGATCATTAAAAATTATGCAGATCATCATGATATTCAGCTAAATGATCTAATTACAGTTGATAATGAAGAATACACCGTTTCAGGGTTTATCTTATTACCTGATTATAATCTACCTGTCATTACCCACCCGTTTTTATTAGATAATACCCATCAAACCTTAGCGGTGGTTGATGCGTCGGTTTTTAATGGGTTAAATGGAGTGATTGATTATCATGTTGCAGGATCTTTAGAAGGTAAAACTGCGGAAGCATTTATTAATGACTATCAAGACAACTTGACGTTTGTGCAAAGTTTAACCAGTACAGAAAATAATATCCGAAGTGGCGCAATTTACACCGAACTTCAAGCCTCACAAGCTATGGGGATTTTTCTTAGTGTGATTATTGCAGGGATTGGAATTATAATTGTTAGTATTTTAATGAGCCGAACAATAGAGAAGTTTCGAGCAAGCATAGGCGTATTAAAAGCCCTTGGGTATAGAAATTCTGAGATTATTCGTCCTTACTTAATATTCATTATTGGATATAGCCTACTTTTATTGGTGATTGGTTATGGGTTAGGCTTGATTTTATCGCAGCCATTGGCGGAGTTTTTCACAAGTTTTTATTTACTACCCCCAGCTCAAGTTTCATTTGATTTAATGACATTTATAGTATCAGTGATGGTACCTTTAGGGGTTTTAGTGTCACTTTCTTATAGTGTCTTAAAACGGTTATTATCGAAGAAGGCTGTTGAATTATTATCAAGAGATATTCAGCCTATCGTGTCATTAAAGTGGTTGAAAATCAAACAACTTGTAAAGCGCTTATCATTTTTAACACGCATGCAATGGGGATTTATTCTTAGAGTGAAATTAAAAGCCATATTATATATTGTCAGTATGATTTTTGCCTTCTTTATTATCTTCTTAGCACTTAGTATGCGCAATGTATTTGATGATACAGTCATTGGCTATTATGAACATTTAAATGTTGAGTCTATTGGGTACTGCGAAGAGACAACACCTTGTGATGCATCACAAGGTGAAAAAGTATTAGAACTAGAAGCTTCGCACAATCAAACCAATGTCACCTTAGTAGGATTAGATACAAACGCTACCCTTCATCCTCTATCTAATCAAAAAGGAGAAAATCTTTTACCAACATTAAGTGAAGGATTTGTTATTAGTCAAAGTTTTAAAGATTTAACAGGCGTTGATCTTTCTGATACATTAACCCTATCGTTGTTTCAAGAAACGATAACGCTTGAAGTGGTAGGGATTGATGATAGTTATCCAGGGAGTTATGTGTTTATGAACCGTTCAACGATGGGTGAGGTTTTATTTGAGGATGCATCGATGTTCAATGCAGTATACTCACAAACTCTACTAAACAGTAATGATTATCGTTATGTATTAGTCATCGATGATCTTATTGAACAAGTGGAGACAATGAATGATGTCGCTTATCAGATGATTACAATTCTTACCTTATCAAGTTTTATGATGGGGAGTGTCATTATTTATTTATTAACGGCATTAAGTGTTGATGATCATTACTACGCTATTGCGTTGTTAAAAGTTAAAGGGTATACCAAAAAAGAGATTAACAAAATAGTTCTTGGAGGTTACCGAACATTAGGATTCATAAGTTTTGTGCTTGCGATTCCTTTAACACTAGGGGCTTTAAGAGTTTTATCCTTATTTATGGCGCGAATGTATGAATTTGTGATGCCTTTAACAATCAACATTTCACATGTGCTATTGGTAGCGTTTATTTATGGTATGATATATTATAT
>Ga0194136_1000178_pt1 | contig 37196 bp, 34 predicted proteins | sample TARM_MetaG_T3A_1_FD_134023 | JGI IMG/M metagenome (GOLD analysis project Ga0194136, IMG submission 134023) | Freshwater microbial communities from Pennsylvania, USA, analyzing microbe dynamics in response to fracking - TARM_MetaG_T3A_14 (version 2) | ecosystem: Environmental > Aquatic >...
CAGCTCCGACGAGGCTCGCCTCATCGGAGATCGTCATCAAAATAGGATCTGACTTACGGCGAAGCCACCGTTCACCGGAGCAGGGGCGACGGTAGCCGCACAGGTGCTGTCCGCACTTAAAAAAATTAAGAAAACACGCACAGCCTCTGCAGGTGTGCGTGTTTTGGCATTTATAGACTTTTTTAAGCGGTTTGGGTTTCCAGAGCAGCCGATTTTTCTTCGCCCTCGAAGTCTTCCTGGCGCAACTGTTTCCGTTTGACCGTGTAGAAGAGGATGATCAGCAGATTGAAGGCGATCAGGATCGCGGACAGGATGAGAAGATCCGTTGAGATGCTGCCGCCGAGTCCGAACAGCTGTCGGTAGGCATCGATGGCGTAGGTCATCGGCAGATAAGGATGGATCGCTTCGAAGAAACTGTTCGACAACTGGATCGGATAGGTACCGCCGGATCCCGAGAGCTGCAGGATGAGGAAAATCAGCATCAGGAACGAGCCGACTTTATCGAACAGCAAGTTGAAGAGCATGACGATCGATATCGAGACAAGCGCAGTCAGAACGGTCACCGACAGCATTTTTCCGATCGAGGAAGGAGCCAGTCCGTTCACGCCCACAAGGAGGGCGACCATTATGAAAGCTTGGCAGATGCCGACAGCGGCGAGGACTGAAATTTTGCTTGCCCACCAGCTGATGCTGTTTTTCGGATACTTGCGCGGCGTGAAAGTGTCGTACATCAAGTTCAGGCTGATTGCGCCGACGAAAAGAGCGACGGACATCATATAGGGGGCCATCCCGGTGCCGTTGTTGGCGACCGGAGCTGTTTCGATCTGGTTCGTGATGACCGGTTCAGCCATCATGGCATAGGTGCTTTCCGTGGCATCGACTTCATTCAGGGCAGCACTGCCTTCCGACAGTTTGGCGCCGAGTTCGTTCGTGCCGCTGAGCAGACTGATCAGTCCGGCATTCAGCTGGTTTGATCCATCCGCCAATTGACCGGCGCCGGCACTTATTTTTTCAGCGCCGGCCGCAAGTTGGCCGGTGCCATCGGTTAGCAGACTGCCTTTTTCGACAAGTTGTGTGGTTCCGTTGGCCAGTGCCTGCGTCCCTTCCAGGAGCGTCGTCGTCCCTGCTGCAAGCACACCGGTCTGCCCGTTGAGGGTTTCCAGGCCGGAACTCACTTGGGTATTGCCTTCCATCAGGCTCTTTCCGCCTTCAGCCAATTGTGCGGAACCGGCTGTAAGTTGGATCATACCGTCAGCAAGCTGTTGGGAGCCATTCTTGGCAGCTTCAATGCCAGTTTGCAAGGATTGGGCACCGGTAAGCAGGGCTTGGGTGGTTGCGCCAATCTGGCCGTATCTGGAAACGAGCGTTGTCGCTCCACCGTAAACAGTGGCATAGCCTGCCGAAAGACCACTGATGCTGTTCTGGAGTGCCGTCACTTGCTGCGTGATGGCGGAAGCATCAATTTGGTTCAAGCTGGACAGGGCTGAGAGATCGTTTGTGATTGCCTGTATGGAACCGGATTGTTCATCCGCAATGTCGGTCATTTGCGCTGATACAGCTTGGTTGACAGCCGCTTCCTGATCAGCCGTCAATTCGGCGCCGCTTTGGGCGATCGCAGCCATGATGGCAGCTGTGTTGCCGGAAGGATCGGCGGCGATCTTGATGGTGTTCAATTCGGTTTCGACCGACGAAAGGGTGGTACTGAGGCCGTTCAGCTGTGACAATACGGTGGTCAAGTCCGCTGACAGACCGGATTGCTGCAGCTGGCTGTCGAGCGTTTCGATACCGGTTTTTATTTGGTCGAGTCCGCCCTGCAGTGCAGCCAGTTTGGCTTGTTGTTCAGCACTCGTGAGACTCGTGTTCAGTGCGGTCAGGCCGTCAGTCAAGGCGGCACTGCCAGCGGCCAATTGGTTCATACCGCTGTTCAAATTGTCCATGCCTGCCGAAAGCGTAACGCTGTTTGTGGCCAAGCTGGAAAGCACGTTGCTCAGCGTTGTGCTGCCGGCAGTTGCAGCAGCCGCGCCATCATTCAGGCGGCCAACGCCGGCTTCCAGATCCGGCATAGCGGCAGTCAAGGTGCCTACGCCTTCGTTCAATGCAAGGGCGCCTGCATCCAATTGGCCGACACCATCAAGATAGGTCTGCAGGCCGACAGCCAGCGTATCGGCACCATCACTGAAAGTGAGGGAACTGTCCGCAAGCAGCTGGAGGTTCTCGCCCAAGTTTTCGTTGCCTTCCTTGATCTGGGTGGTGCCGTCGCTGAGTTGTGCGCTGCCATCCGCTGCCGTCTGCATGCCGTCTGCGACGGTCTGAAGTTTGTCAAAGATGGTCTCTGCGTAGATGGCGGTCACCTCATCGGAGATGTTATCCTTGATTTCTTTGGCGGCAGAAGCCGTCAGTTTTGAAGCGATATAGCTTCTGCCTGCGCTGGTCCTGTATGTCAATTCCATTGGCTTAGGCGTTGCCTCCAGCAAGGTGGTTGCATTTTCCGAGAAGTTCTCCGGAATGGTCAGAGCCATGTAATAAGTGCCATCAGCCAGTCCGGCTTCGGCTTCTTGCTCGGACACGAAATGAAAATCCAGGCTGTCGGATTCCTGCAAGCCGGCGACTAGCGAGTCACCGACCGCCAATGTTTTTTCGTTATAGGAAACGGTCTGGTCCTGGTTCACCACAGCCACGGGAAGGTCGGCCAGTTTGCCGTAGGGATCCCACATGGAACTGAGGAAAAGGACGGTGTAGAGGGAAGGGATCAAACTGATCCCGAACAGGATGACCAACATTTTTTTTGTTTTGAAAATCGATTGCCATTCTTGCTTCAACAAGGTGTTGCACTTCCTTCATTTAATTTTCTGCAGATTGGACGATGGTTTCCCAGTCGGCTGCGCCGATCCTTTCGGAGCCTTCGACCAGCAGCGAGCCGAGCGTATATTGCTGCAGGCGTGTTTTGAATTGCTGCTCCGCATCAAAGAAGACTTCGAGGACTTCCTGCTTTTTGTCTTTGATTTTATCCGCGCGCAGGAACACTTTTTCCGCCAGATTGGTCGGCCGGACGAAGCTGTGCGTTCCTTCGATCGCTTCATAGATGTGCAGCATCGTGATTTCTTCCGGCGTCCGTTTCAGCCGGAATCCACCGTCCTTGCCCGACTCGGAATCAACCAAGCCGGAAACGACAAGGGAGCGCATCACTTTTTTCAGATACGAATCGGAAACGTCCAAACGCCTGCTCAGGATGGCGCTCCTGATCGGACGCTGTTCGATTTGGGTAGCCAACATGATCAGGATGCAGATGGCTTGTTCCACGCCGCTTTTCATTTTCATTATTCCGCCTTCTTTCATAGATATATTTTATCCATGGATGTATTTTATCTCTTAAATAAAACAACTGCAAGTATTTTTTGTAAAAAAAGCCGGACAAACCGCAAATCGGCTTGTCCGGGCAGGCGTAATGGATTGCAATCAGAATATCTCGATTTTCCGTTTTGTTGGCGGGGACGGCTCTTGTTTAGGCAACACCAGATTCAACACGCCATCCGTCAAAGTGGCGGTGATGTCGTTTTCGTTGATGCCTTTCAGGTAAATTTCCCTGTGCACGGAGCCTGATGAACGCTCTTGACGGATGATATGGCCTTTTTCGTCTTTGTCGACCTTTTCCGATTGGCGGGTAGCTGAAATGGAGAGAATATCGTTGTCATAATCCACAGTGATATCCTCTTTGGCATAGCCCGGCAGGTCTGCGGTCACCTGATAGTTGTCCTCGGTTTCATGGACGTCCATTTTGATGTCCTGGAAGAAACGATTCTGGAACATCGAGCCGGTATCCGACAGCAGGTCAAAGAAACTGTTGCTTCTGCGTAACTCATTTGACATTTGAAAAATCTCCTTTCTTTTGGTTGAACCTTTCGTTCACCATCAGTATATACCTGCGTCTGCCAAATTTCCACAAAAATGAAGCCGGTTTCAAGAAACGAGAGCGAAGCAACAGCTGAATCCGAACGGGTTGTGTGGTAAACTGTTAGGGAAGTTTTGAGACAGTGGAAGCCTCGCGCCGGCTTACCGGGAGGGGCCGGGAAAGGATAATCAAACATGAAAAAAATTGAGGCGGGCAGTCGCTTTCTGAGAGAGCACGGGGAACTTTTCCAGTGCCCGATCTGCCAGGGCGCTTTTGGAAAATTGGATGGGCATAGCGTCGTTTGCGCCAACGGACATCGTTTCGATGTGTCCAAAAAGGGTACGCTGCATCTTTTGATGAAGGGCGGCCAAAACGAATACGATAAGGACATGCTGTCGAGCCGGAAAAATTTGGCGGACACCGGCTTTTTCCATCCGTTGTTGGATGCCGTATATGCCCATATCGATGATCCGGGGGCGGCAACGGTTCTCGATGTCGGTTGCGGGGAAGGTTCCCATCTGCATTATTTGACCGAAAAGGGTCTGCAGGGGACAAAAATTGGCTTTGATATTTCCAAGGATGCGATCCAGTTGGCTGCCGGCAATTTTTTCGCGGATGCTTTCTGGTGTGTGGCCGACTTGGCGCATTCGCCTTTCGGAGGAAATGTTTTTGATGTCATCCTGAACGTTTTTTCACCCTCGCAGTATCAGGAATTCGATCGTGTTCTGAAACCAGGCGGGAAGGTCATCAAAGTTGTACCGAATGCCCAGTATCTGATCGAATTGCGGGAGCAGCTGTATGCTTTGGACACGACAAAGAGAGAGTACGACAATCAACAGGTGGTGGACCGGTTCTATGCTGTCTATCCCGATGCTAGCAAGGAAGAGATCGTTTATACCGTGGATCTTGATGATGACAGCTACGGCTGGCTGATGCAGATGACGCCGTTGTCGTGGGGCGCATCTGAAGCAGCTTTGGCGAACGCAACGGCAAATCCTTTGAAGTCCGTCACCGTGGCAGTCACGGTTTTGGCCGCCGGCAAAGCAAACTGATTTCCGCAGGGATGTAATTTTTGGCCAATTTCAGAAAAATGTTGACATGAGTGCGTGATGTGTTATAATACGTATATCATTTTGTAGCCATTATTATCGTTTTGTTCCACAAAATGAACCCGACCAACGTATCGCATTCGCCGTGCCTGACACCGAAACGATACGTTTTTTTGTGCGCATTTTCGCAATCTTCTTCGGAGCGCGCCGAATGCGCCGAATGATTCAAAAAATACTGACTGTCAGGAGCAGGAAAAATGGATTTTGCCGCATTGAAGGCTGAAATAATAGAAGAAAGCAAAAAGCTGGGCATCGACAAGCTGGGCTTCACGACTGGCGAACCTTTTGAATATATGCTGGAAAGTCTCAAGGAGCAGCATGCGAAGGGCCATACTGTAGGGTTTGAGCACCCGGTTCTGGATGAGCGGATCTATCCGGACCGGATATTCGATAATCCACAGTCGATCCTTTCGATTGCGCTGGCTTATCCAAGCAAGATGACCGAAAAGGCGGAGCGGGCACGTGGGGAGCGCCGTGGTAATTTTTCGCGCGCTTCTTGGGGGACTGATTACCATGTCATCCTCCGCGACAGGATGGAGCGCTTGATCGCCTTCATCCAAGAAAAAGTTCCGGATGCCCGCTTCAAACCGATGGTGGATACTGGGGAACTGATCGATACCGTGGTGGCGCAGCGGGCCGGGTTGGGCTTCATCGGCCGCAACGGTCTGTTGATCACCCGTGAATTCGGATCCTATGTCTATCTGGGGGAAATCATCACCGATATCCCTTTCCCGGCGGATGAACCGGGTGTCAATGGATGCGGGGAGTGCACGCGCTGCGTTGATTTTTGTCCGACCGGGGCGATCCTCGGCAACGGCCAATTGAATCCGAATATCTGCCTGTCCTATCAGACGCAGACAAAAGGATACATGCCGGAGGAATTCCGCAAAAAAATCGGCCACGTCATTTACGGCTGCGATATCTGCCAACAGGTCTGCCCGTATAACCGGGGCATGGACTATCATCTGCATCCGGAAATGGAGCCGGAACCGGAAAGCGTCACGCCTGTGCTGCAGCCGATGCTGACGGTATCGAACCGGGAATTCAAGGAGCAATTCGGACATCTGGCAGGTTCGTGGCGCGGCAAGAAGCCGCTGCAGCGCAATGCTGTCATCGCTTTGGCGAATTACCGCGACCGGACTGCGATCCCGGAACTGCTGCAGATGATCGAACAGGATCCCCGGCCGGTGCTGCGCGGAACCGCAGCTTGGGCGATTGCGGAAATCGTGCGCGAAGCCAATCCGGAATTGTTGGCATTCTTCCGAGAGCGTCTTCTGATCGAATCGGACGAAGAAACCAAAGCCGAGATGGAGAAGGCTTATCTGAAAATAGCTGCTTTGTAACGAAAGCACCCATAAACAAGAATGAAGGAGTGTCCCTTATGACTAACCATATCGTACTATTTGAACCGCAGATCCCTGCGAATACAGGCAATATCGCGCGTACTTGCGCTGCAACGAACACGACTTTGCATCTGATCGAACCGTTGGGCTTTTCAACCGACGACAAACAATTGAAACGCGCCGGGCTCGACTACTGGCATGACGTGAACATCATCCATCATGCGGATCTGGCGACCTTCCTCGACTATTTGGGCGATCGCCGTCTGTACCTGATCACGAAGTTCGCCGACCGCATCTACAGCGAAGCCGATTTCACGAAGGATGAGGACGTGTTCTTCATGTTCGGAAAGGAGACGACCGGCCTGCCGGAATCTTTCATGCAGGAAAATGCCGAGAAGTGCCTGCGCATTCCGATGAACGATGAGCATGTGCGTTCCCTGAACCTTTCGAACACGGCCTGCATGATCGTCTATGAGGCATTGCGTCAGCAAGGCTTCCCGAATCTGGAATTGACCCACACTTATGAGAACGACAAGCTGAAGGGCTGAACGAGCCCGTTCCGCTTTTCTTGTTCGGCCGCAAGCAAAAAAGCTGCGGCCGTCCTTTTTTTATTTCCGCCGAGTGGGTATAATGGGAGTAACGGAAAATCGAAAAGGGGATGGAATGATGGAAAAAGCTGCATTATTGGCCTTACAGAATGGATCGGATGTCCGCGGGATCGCGATTGCGACGGAGAAACATGAAGCGACGCTGACGGCGGACAAAGTGACGCGCATCGGATATGGTTTCGTTGACTGGCTGCAAAAAGGGAAAAACATCAGCTTGAGCGGCGAAAAGAAAGTCAAGATTGCGATCGGACAGGACAGCCGCTTATCCGGCGGGGACATCAAAGCGGCACTCATGGCCGGGATGGCGCCTTATGCCATCGAGATCATCGATGTCGGCCTCTCGACTACGCCGGCGATGTTCATGTCGACGCAGTACGAAGATTACGCGACGGATGCGGCGATCATGATCACGGCCAGCCATCTGCCTTTTGAATACAACGGACTGAAATTCTTCACCAAAACGGGTGGAGCGGAGCACGAGGATATCGAAGCAATTCTCGAATATGCCTACGAAATGCCGGAAGCATTTGCGGAAAAAGAACAGGTTGCCGTCGTCACCGAGATGGACCTGCTTTCAGCTTACGCTGCCGACCTGCAGGACAAGATCCGCAAAGGCATCGCTTCGGCGGAAAACCCTGAGCAGCCTTTGACGGGGCGCCATATCATCGTGGATGCCGGCAACGGCGCGGGCGGATTCTTTGTGGACCGGGTGCTGCAGCCGTTGGGGGCCGACACTGCCGGCAGCCAATTCCTCGATCCGGACGGCACGTTCCCGAACCATGTCCCGAACCCGGACAACAAAGCCGCGATGAAGAGCATCCAGGATGCCGTGATCGCAAACAAGGCCGATCTGGGGATCATCTTCGACACGGATGTGGACCGTTCCGCGATCGTCGACAGCGACGGAAAGGCGTTCAACCGCAACAATTTGATCGCTTTGATTTCGGCGGTGCTGCTGAAAGAAGAGCCGGGCGCGACGATCGTGACGAATTCCGCGACTTCCGCCCACTTGGAGAAGTTCATCACGGAACTCGGCGGCGTCCAGGACCGTTACCTGACCGGCTACCGGAATGTCATCAACCGCGGCATCGAATTGAATGAAGCCGGCACAAATGCGGTTTTGGCTATCGAAACGAGCGGACACGCGGCGCTTAAGGAAAACTACTTCCTGGATGACGGTGCCTACCTGATCGCAAAACTGCTGATTGCGGATGCGCAGCTGTCGACGGAGGGGAAGCGTTTGGGCGATCTGATCGCGACGCTTGGCCAACCGGCGGAAACGATGGAGTACCGCTTTACGATCATCGAGGAACCGATTTTTGATGTGGGCAATGCCATCATCAAGGATTTCGCCGCTTTCATCGCTGCGACCGAGGACATGGCGCTGGTTGCGGATCATCTTGAGGGCGTGCGCGTGAATTTGGGAGGTCAGTACGGGGAAGGCTGGTTCATCCTGCGTTTGAGCCTGCACGAGCCGTTATTGGTTTGGACGATCGAAAGCGATGCGGTAGGCAAACTGCCGTTGATCGCGAAGACCGTGCTGCCTTTCTTCAAAGGCCGTCCGGAATTGGATACGGGACATCTTCATTAAGAAAATCCATCAAAAAAAGACTTTGCGGCAGGCATCCGAGCCTACCGCAAAGTCTTTTCTGTTTGTCTACTCGATTGCTTCAGGTTCATCGATATTTTCCGAATCGGGGGTTTCAGTATGGTTCTTCCGCTTCCTTGTCGTGAAGATGTCGATGACGATGATCGAATTTTTCTCTTTTTGGATGGCTTTGAAGCGGTAGCCGTGGTATTCGATTTCATCGCCTTCCTTGATGTCATACTTTTGGTCCAGCAGCCAGCCGCCCATCGTATCCACGTTTTCGTTGTCGATGTCCAAGCCGAACAGATCGTTGACGTCATCGATCAGCATGCGGGCGCTGATGCGGTAATGGTTCTCCCCGAGCATGATGAATTCCGGTTGATCTTTCGTTTCGAAATCATCGCTGATGTCGCCGACGATCTCCTCCACGATGTCCTCCATCGATACGAGGCCGCTGGTGCCGCCGTATTCGTCGATCAGAATGGCGACTTGGTTATGTTCCTTCTGCATCTTGACAAGGAGTTCCTTGATCGGGATCGTTTCGATGACCGTGATGACCGGGCGGATGAAGTCGGTGACGGTGAACCTGCTTTCGTCCTTGTTCTGGACAGCTTCGACAAAAGCGGCGAAGACTTCTTTGGTGTTGATGACTCCCACGATCGAGTCTTTATCCTCGCGCATGACCGGATAGCGGGTGTACTTTTCCTGTTGGACGACATTTGCGATATCGCTCAATGACATGTCGAAGTCGACCGCAACGATTTCGGTGCGCGGAACCATGATTTCGCGCGCCATCCGCTCATCGAAGTTGAAGACATTTTCCACGAATTGGTATTCTTCGCGGTTGATTTCGCCGCTCTTCAAGCTTTGGCTCATGATCAGGCGGAGCTCTTCTTCGGACACATTGTCATCCGATTCGCCGATCGTTTTCATCCCGATCGCTTTCGAAATGCCGTTGGCGGTCTTGTTCAGCACAAATATCAAAGGATACATCACGCGGTACCAAATGTTCAATGGTTTGGCGATGCGCAGTCCCATTTTTTCCGTGCGGCTCAAGGCGACGTTTTTCGGAACAAGTTCGCCGATGATGACTTGGATCGAAGTCAAAACAGAAAAAGAAACGACGAAAGACAAGAGGGTTGCGATCGCATCGGGTATCGGCAAGTTGCCGAAAAGCGTATCGAACAGGCGCTTGAAGGTGGGATCACCCAACCAACCAAGAGCGAGCGATGTGATCGTAACACCCAACTGTGTCGCTGAAAGATAGCTGTCCAGTTTCACGGTCATGTTCTTCAGTAATTTTGCTTGCGGATTCCCTTCCTCAACAAGGAAATCCAGCCGGGAAGGGCGTATCCTCACCAATACATATTCTGACATGACGAAAAAAGATGCGATGAAGAGGATTAGAAAAAATAACAGTAAACCGGTTGTGATTGACATTATTGATTGCCTGCTTCCTGAGTGGACAGCAGACTTCACCTCCTGTGAAATAATGATCCTGAATAGGAAATTTCTTCACGAGATCTCTGGTTTCACGCTGAAACAAATGAATGCGACCAAAAGAATCCCTGAAAATGTACGTTTTCGAAAATTCTTTTGGTCTACAGATGGTTGCCATCTGATGCGTTCTGTCCCACTGGTGCCACCTACCTTAACAATTATTTAAGCAAAATTTGGTTAATTCAAAACGATACTTATGCTAAAATTATAAATCAAAATAGAGAAATTGCAATACGGGCGCACTTCTGCGACTTAAGTCGGTTTCTTATTTGGGCGATTCCTGTTACTATGATACGGAATCCTGCCGTCGCGATGTGCTCTCATGTGACAAAATTATGTTGTTGCTCCACTGCCACACACAACGCAAAGGCATTCAGCAAGCCGGGGGGATGGAATAAATGAAGAAGGATGAAAAAATGCAGAATAAACCAGTTAAGGAAATTTTAAAAGCCGGTTGGGCTCGTTTCAACGAGAAACGCAAAAATATCTGGCGGAAATACCGGATAAACAAATTTATCATATTGTTTTTGCTGATTGGCATGCTGATCAGCAGCACCTATCTTGTCTTCTTGGCTAAGACAGCCAATGTTGAAAATCTGAAGGCCAGTCTGGAACAGACGACGGTCATCTACGACCGCTACGGCAATGAAGCCGGGGAACTCTATTCGCAGAAAGGGACCTTCGTGACGATCGACCAGATTTCGCCGAACATCCAGACTGCGGTTGTTTCGACAGAGGACAAACGCTTCTACACACACACGGGAGTTGACCCGATCGGAATCGGCCGCGCCGCGGTCGGCTTCGTGCTGAACGGCGGGAATATCGTCGGCGGTGGATCGACGCTCACCCAACAGCTGGCCAAAAATGCCTACCTGACGATGGATCAGACGCTGATAAGGAAAGCCAAGGAATTGTTTCTGGCGTTCGAAATCGAAAACAAATACACGAAGGACGAAATCCTGGAGATGTACTTGAACAACGCCTACTTCGGTTCCGGTGTGTGGGGTGTCGAGGATGCTTCGCAGAAATATTTCGGAATTTCAGCGAGCGAAGTCAGCCTGTCGCAAGCGGCTGTTCTGGCGGGGATTTTGAAGTTGCCGAGCTACTACAACCCGATCGACAATTATGAAGCGAGCACGGACAGAAGGAACACGGTGCTGCAGCTGTTGGCGGACAACGCGTTCATCGATCAAGCGACCGCTGATGCGGCAATCGCCGAAGATATCAATGTGGTTGATAATTATTATGCAGACAGCGGCTACAATTATCCCTACTATTTCGATGCGGTCATCAATGAAGCCATCAATACCTACGGCCTGGATGAAGAAGACCTGCTGAACCGGGGCTATAAAATCTACACCGGTCTGGACCAGGATTATCAGACCCAGATGGATAACGCTTATGCGAATGCCTATCTGCCGGCTGCGGAAGACGGCACCTTGCTGCAGAGCGCTTCTGTGGCTTTGGAACCGACAACCGGGGATGTGCTCGCGGTCGTCGGTGCGACGAATTATGAAGGTTTCCGGACCTTTAACCGGGCGACCCAGATGACGATGGCGCCGGGTTCGACAATCAAACCGTTGTCAGTCTATACGCCTGCTCTGGAGGCCGGATACGCAGCCGATGCGGAAGTGATGGATGATGATTCCTTGACATACGGCGATGACGCTTATTCCGTTTGGAACTATGACCAAAACAGTCTTTATGACACGTTGCCGATGTACCAAGCGCTTGCCGAGAGCAAGAATACGTCGGCAGTATGGCTGTTGGATAGGCTTGGCATCCAAAAAGGTATCGCCAAGTTGGAGGCTTTCGGAATTTCCATCGGCGAAGCAGATGAGAATCTGGGCGCGATTGCGCTCGGAGGAATGAGCACTGGCGTATCACCCGTGCAGTTGGCAAGCGCCTATACGACTTTCGTGAATGAAGGGGTGCGCACGGAAGCGCGCTTCATCACGAAGATTGTCGATGCGACCGGAGCGGTGATTGTGGACAATACGAAGCCGGAAACGAATCGGGTCACGACAGCCGCAGTCGCGGAGGAAATGACGAGCATGCTGATGGGCGTGTACGCAGATGGCGGCACCGGTGCATCGGCGCAGCCATCGAACGGCAGTGTGATCGCCGGCAAGACCGGAACGACGGAACTTGACCGCGAAACAGGCTACATCAAGTCGCAATGGATGGTGGGGTATACGCCGGATCTGGTCGTGGCAACGTGGCTGGGGTACGATGAAACCAATGAAGCCCACAACCTGAACAATGCCGGAAAGACGATGGCGAATTTGTACAGTGACAAAATGGGGGCTTTGTTGTCGATCAGTCCGCAGACGGAATTTGCGGTCGCCGCAGCCGAAGACACCTATGACAGTGGCATCATCGATGGAATCAGGAACGGCCTGGATGAGTTCATGAACGAAATGGGTTCGTTCGGTCAAAGCATCGGCGAAGGTTCACGAAAATTGTTCGATTGGGCCAATGATGCTTTCGGGCAGTAAGAATTGATCTGAGGAAAGACAAGCTGTGACGTCAATGTCATTAACATAAGCTAGTTGACATCTGAAAAAAGCGAGAATGCATTCAATTGTGCACTCTCGCTTTTTGACTGCATGGCCAAATTGTTGAATGTTTATTAGATATTAGACAACTCAGGTCCGGCAAAATGCCAAATTGTCGGATGTTTCACGACATTCGACAATCTCGCTTCAAGCTGGTGTCAAATTGTCGGATCTACCGTATCTATTCGACAATTTTCGCCACAGCGTTGAGCATTTCTTCTGAATTCTGATCGCCTTCCTACCTCATATACTTAAAGTAAAGAGTAATGATCATCTGTCAAAAGGAGGGAGCAAAAATGATGCTCCAACTTACGGACAAAGAGCGTCCGCTTAGCGGTAGTCTTCTTAGTGCTCATCCCCTAACCGCGAATCATCACGCTCTCCGAACGTATTTTCGTGTTTATTGATGGCTTTATTGTTCTTAAAATGTTATAGTTTAAGTAGCACGGTTTATGGGAGGAATGGGATAATGAGTAATATTTATGATACGGCTTATGAGTTGGAAAAAAATCTGCGTGAGGCTGCTGTTTTTACTGAGCTGTCTGCTGCTTATACTGCTATGAGAGAAGATCAAGCGGCTTTTGAATTGTTTGAGGAGTTCCGCAATGTGCAAATCGGCCTGCAACAAAAACAAATGACAGGCGAAGCGATCACGGATGAAGATGTTTCTTCTGCCCAAGCAGTCGCTGAGAAAGCATCCGGCAACGAAGTGATCCAATCTTTGATGGCCAAAGAACAACAGTTGAGCCAGTTGATGGAAGAAATCAATGCCATCATCACGAAACCGTTGCAGGAACTGTACGCGCCTGCACAAGATTAAGACTTAATTTTTGACGATAAGCTGTGACCATTTCCGAAAGAATGGCCGGATGACAGACAGGGACAGGATCCGACGCATTGCCCATCAATGCCATCCAACGTCCTTCATCCGATATTTGGAGGAAATGGCGCAGTTTTTTTGTTTTTCGATCAAAGCATGAATGCGGAAGGAAGGACAGCTTGTGATTACATTTATCCATACAGCGGATCTCCATCTGGATAGCCCTTTTAAGGGGATAAAACAGCTGGAACCGCAACTTTTTGATGCCATTTACCAGTCCACTTTCGATTCCTTCCGGGAATTGGTGACGCAAGCCATCGCGGCTGAAGTGGATTTCTTCCTGATCAGCGGGGATATCTACGATGAGGAGAATCAGAGCGTAAAAGCGCAGGCCTTCCTGAGGGACGAATTGGGCCGGCTGGACCGGTCCGACATCCCGGTTTATTTGTCGCATGGGAACCATGATTTTCTCGGAAGGGAATCGCTCAAACTGCAGCTTCCGGAAAACGTCACGGTATTCGAAAAAGAGGTCACGACCGAATTGCTGACCACAAAAACAGGGGAACGGGTGGCCATCACCGGCTTCAGCTACCCTTCCAGATGGGTTGAGGAGCGGATGATCGTCGAATACCCGAACCGGAATCATACAGTCGATTACCACATCGGCATGCTGCACGGCTTTCTCGAAGGCTTGCATTCTTCCGAAGGCGTCTATGCGCCGTTTTCTTTGGGCGAATTGAACGCGAAAAACTATGATTATTGGGCGCTGGGCCATATCCACAAAAGGCAACAACTGCAGACTGCTCCGCCTGTCGTCTATTGCGGCAACACGCAAGGGCGCAATCCGAACGAAACCGAAGCGAAAGGCGCTTATTTGGTGACGCTCCAGAAAGGGATGGCGCCTGGATTGACGTTTCTCGCGACGGCGCCGATCGTTTGGGAAAAAGAGACAGTGTCTTTGCTCGGATGCAAAACGCTGAATGATCTGTTTGCGCGCATCGAGGAACGGATGGACCACTATCGCTCCCTCAGTGAAGCGAGCGTGCTGCTGTCGCTGCTGTTCACGGACATCCAGGAGCTGCATCCCGATGTCCTCAAAAAAATCGAGGACGAAGAAATACTGGAGGGTGTCAGACAACGCTTGGACCGGCCTTTCATCTATCTGTATCAATTGAAAATTGCCGTCGATACGGAAAAAGAACTGTTTTCTTTTGATCAGGTCATGAAGGAGAGTTTTGCGAAAAGTTGGACGGAAATCAGTGCCGATGTCGTATTCTATCAACAGCTGGATAATTTTTTCCAACATCCGCTCATGAGGACTACGTTCCCGGACTTAAAAAAAGATCGAAGCTTCAAAGCGGACGTGCTCGCCGCGGCAAAGCAGAGGCTAGTACAGGCGGTTGCGTTCGAGGAGGAAGAAGACAGTGAAGATACGGAAGATTGAAATATACGGCTATGGAAAATGGGTAAACCGAACCTTTGATGATGTGCAGGATCTGCAGGTCTTCCACGGTAAAAATGAAGCCGGCAAAAGCACCTTGTCCTCCTTCATCAACAGCGTCCTCTTCGGGTTTCCCAACGCCCGCAAGAAAGATCAGAATCTTTACGTACCCAAACAAACACAAGCTTACGGCGGCCGTTTGTTTTTGGAAAACACACGCTTCGGGGATGTCATCGTTGAGCGGGTGAAGGACCGCAACAAAGGGCAAGCTGTCGTCACGCTGCCGGATGGTGTGCAGCAGACGACAAAAAATCTCGGGCGTTTCCTGTTGGGGATGGACAGGGAGACTTTCGAGTCGTTGTACACATTCAAAATAGACAGTCTGCTTTCCTTGAAAAAAACCCAAAAAGAGGACCTGAATCATTATCTGCTGAGCATCGGCACCAGTGGGAGCGAACGTTTGCTGCAATTAGCCAAAGAATACCGGGACGATGCCGCAAAACGCTTCAAGCCGACCGGCAGCGTCCCGCCTCTGAACAAGAAAATCCAGGCTGCCGAAAAACTGCAAAGGAAGCTTCAGCAAGCGAAAGAGAAAAATGCGACTTACGAAACGTCGCTGCTCCATCTGGCGGACAGCCAAAAACAGCAGGCCGAGCTGCTGTCCCGCCAACAGGAGTTGGAGCAGGAACAAACCGCCATCGCCGAAAGTCTGCGCTTGGCGGACAGTTACCAAGAGTGGAAGCGGCTGAACAAGGAAATAACGGCTGTCGACTATAGCGAAGTGCCTGAAGATGCCCGTTATCAGTGGCAGAATCAGCAGGAAAAAATGGCCGCTTCGATCCAAGCGCAAACGCAGCTTCAGGAAAGGTCAGCGCAGCTGCAGAAGCAATTGGGCGAATATGTCCATGTGGAATGGTACAAGGAGCATCAAGCGGAGTTTGCGGCTTTGCAGCACAGTGTAGCCAAAACGCAGGCGGATCTGAACAAGATCACTTATCTGGAGAATGAAGTCAGCAACAATAAAGCTGATTTGGCCAAACAAAAAATGGCCTTTGGATTGAATCTGGCCCTTCCGACACCGGAGCCGCTGAAGGAAGAAGAACGCAGTTGGTTGCAGCAACTTGGGCAGGACATCAGGCAGATTGAAGATCAGCTGCAGCGATTGGATCACAACATCGGTTTCCACGAGGAACAGCTGGAGACCCTCCAGCAAGAGGCGACCCGTCTCCAACGTGAGAAGCTGACTGATGAAGCTTATGCGGCGCTGCAAAGCGATGTCCAACAGGCAAGCCAAAGAATGCCTGCGCCCGCTCCTGCCAAAAGGAATCCGCTTGGTGTGGTGTTGTTGGCGGCTGCAGCAGTATTCGTGGCCCTGGCCTTTGTTCTGACCGAATTCAGGGTGGCTGCTTGGGCGTTGGCCGCTGTGCTGGCAGTCGGCGGAGCGTTCCTGATGGGAAGAAAGCCTCTGGCGTCAATGGAGGATGTTGCCTCCCAACAAGGCTCCCCTGAAATTGCGATGGAGCAATTTGTAAAACAGGCGGCGGTCCGGGAAAGAGCCCTAGCAGTAACAAAAGAGCTTGAAGACTTGCAGGATAAGTTCCTGGAGCTTCTGAACAGCCGGGAAGAAACGGAAGAGCGCGGAAAGATGCTCCAGACCGAATGGACGACCTTCCTGCAGGAGAAAGGCTATCCAGCGCGCATGACAGCGCCGGAGCTCTTGCAATTGGACCCAGGTGCCGTGTTGGCTGAGAAGGCCGCCCTGATCATCAATCAGGAAGCCGAAATGCGCGCTCTGACTCTCGCCGTGGACAAATGGAACGAACAGACTACGTTCATCCGCAGCCGTTTCCATTTTGAACACTTGGCAGTACCGGAAATGGTCGCGCGCTTTTCCGAGATTCAGAATGCCGTCATTTTGGAAGAAAATATGGCTTCGAATGTTCAGGACAAAATCAAGGAGCTGCAGCAAGAGTTGGAGCAGATCCAGCGCGACCTTGCCGAGTCCCATCAACAGAGACAGCGTCTGTTGGATCAGGCAAACGCAAAAACCGAAGCCGAGTTTTACCAATTGCTGGCTCTGAAGGAGAAGCAGGAGCAGAACCTCAAACGCAAGGAATTTTTGGATGAGCAAGTCGATGGCCGCGAGCAACTCTTGGATCGTTACGGCGATGCGAAGAAAAGCACGGCCCTTTACGAAAAAAATGAACAGGAAATGCAGCGGTTGAAGGCCGAACTTTCGCGACTGCAGCGAACGGAAGTGGAACTGAAGCATCAGCTGGAACAATTGGAGGAAGGCGGAACCTACAGTGCCTTGCTGCAGGAGTTCGCTTTGGCCGAGACCGAGCTGAGGGAGCTTGCCGTCGAGTGGGCCGGCTTGGTTACCGCCGGGGAATGGATCGAAGGAGCCTTGCGCTATGGAAAAGAGGACCGCTTGCCGTTGATGCTGGAGGATACGATAACCTTCTTCAGTCGTTTGACGGAAGGTGCATACACCAGCATCGCATTCCAAAAGAACGGCATGAAGGTCCAACGTCACGACGGAACAAGCTTTTTCCCGAATGAGTTGTCGCAGGGAACAGTAGAACAGTTATACATCGCGCTGCGGCTGGCGTTCGTTAAGAACACTGCCGATATCGTCAGCATGCCGATCGTGATCGATGATGGCTTTGTGAACTTTGATGAGGACAGGAAAAGCATCATGTTCACGTTGCTGGAGGAGCTGAGTGATGACGTGCAGGTGCTCTTTTTCACGTTCGATGACGCTTGCGTCCAACGATTTTCACAGAAGCAAGTATACATGTTAAAATAGGGATGAAAGGGGCTGATAGGGGTGGCCAAAAAAATATACGAACACGAAATTGATGATAATTTTGAAATTTATGTACTGATCAAAAGTGCAGATATCCGTCTGGCGAAAAACGGCAAAAAATTCATCGCCTTTACGTTTCAGGACCGCAGCGGTCAGATCGACGGGAAGTATTGGGATGCAAAAGAGGAGGACATCCAGCAATTCCAAGCCGGACAAGTCGTTGCCGTAACCGGCAAACGGGAGCTGTATCAGAACAATCCCCAACTGCGCATCACAAAACTGAGGCTCGCCCGCGAAGGGGAACCAAACCGACCGGAACTCTATATGGAGCGTGCTCCGTTGAAATCGGAAGAAATGGTGGAGGAAGTCAGCCAGATCCTGTTTGAGATCACGAGCGCGCCGATCAACCGGATTGTCCGCCATATACTCAAAAAATATCAAAGGGAATTTTTCGAGTATCCCGCTGCGAAAAGGCACCATCACGCGATCGTGGGCGGACTGGGTTTCCATACGGTATCGATCTTGCGGATGGCCAAAACGGTCATCCAGCATTACCCTTCCGTGAATAAGTCTTTGCTTTACGGGGGCGTGATCCTCCACGATATCGGCAAAACGATCGAGCTGAGCGGCAGCATGTCGACCGAGTATACCCTGAAAGGGAATCTGATCGGGCACATCGTCCTGATTGACGAAGAAATCACCAAAGCTTGTCTGGCCCTGAACATCGATGAGGACAGCGAGGAAGTCATCCTGTTGAAACACACGGTTCTGGCGCATCACGGCAAACAGGAATTCGGATCGCCGGTGACACCGCACCGTTTGGAAGCCGAAATCATCCATCATCTTGATAACTTAGATGCCTCCATCAACATGATCGATACGGCTTTGCTGCGCACGACACCGGGAACGTTCAGCGAGCGCATTTTCGGATTGGAGAACCGCACCTTCTATAAACCACTCTTTGCCCAACCTACTGAAGAAGGGCAATAACAAAAAGGACATAAGACTGCTTGTTTCGGTGAGCAGCCTTATGTCCTTTTTGCGCGTACTTGCGGGTGGGAAGTAAGATGTCGGCTGAAAGGTGCTCGAGTGAAGTCAAACAGTCGAGATAGGGGCAGGGCGTCGGCTGTTTGGATAGCTGGGTTTGTTGAACAGTCGAGACATACTCCATCCGTTGATTGTTCAGAGGTAACGGAATGCTGAACAGTCGAGACAAATCCCCAATGTCGGTTGTTTGGAGGTGCGGGAGCGCCAAACAGTCGATGACCTCACTGTCGCCTTGCCGGGGGAGATCCGGCAAGCAGCAATACATACGTATTTCAGAAACTCGCCCACAAAAAAACACGCAAGTCACCAGCATCAAAAGGCTGGTGACTTGCGTGTTTTACATTATAGTTATTAGTTTGATGATTCTGCAGTTGCGGATTCGGATGTTGCTGATTCCGCTTCAGAAGTTGCAGAGGCAGCTTCTGAACTAGCTTCTTCTGAAGTTGTTGCTTCGGATGTTGCGTCTGATGAGCTTGTTTCTTCAGCAGGCAAGAATTGATCAATCGCTGCTGCCAAGTCTTCGTCCTTGATATCGACGTTCGCGGCTTGGACGATTGTGGACATGACGGATGTCAGGTAATCATTGTCGGCAAGTTTTTCGTCCATCATCACTGTTTCGATGTTTTCACGTTCTTCTTCCAATGTTCCTTTTTCTGTCTTCTCGATCATCTTGATGATGTGGTAGCCGTATTCCGTAGCGACCGGAGTTTGTGTTACTTCGCCGACTTCAAGTGCATACGCTGCATCTTCAAACGCTTGGACCATTTCGCCTTCTCCAAATAAGCCAGTTTCACCGCCGTTTTCAGCAGTTCCCGTGTCGGTGGAGTTGGCTTTGGCCAATTCCGCGAAGTCCGCACCTTCATTGATTTGTTTGATCAGATCAACGGCAGTCGCTTCATCCGCAACCAGGATATGCTGCACGTTGATTTGTGGTTGGTAAGCTTCGTAGTAGGCTTCCACTTCTTCGTCCGTGAAAGTTGTTTCAGCTCGGACGGCTGCTTCAATCAGTTTGTTCAAGTAAAGCACGTCTTGGTATTCCTTTTTATTTGCGAAACCTGATTGAGACAAGATGTTGTTGAATGTTTCTTCGCCGCCGTATTGTTCGATGGTCGTCAACAGTTCAGCTTCCGTCTCAGCTTCCAATTCATTGTCGCCGATTGCATCATTCAATACGTCGATCAAAATCAGACGTTGCAACACGGTTTCGCCGATCGATGCCTTCATCGCGTCGTATAATTCATCTTTAGTGATATCGCCTGCTGGAGTCGTTGCGACAGTTTCGCCAGTCGAGCAGCCTGCTAATGTGATGGCCGTCAGGAAAGCAACGGACGTCAATGCTAATTTCTTGTTCATGAATGTGGCACTTCCTATCTATTTCTATTTATTTATCCCATGAATAACCATTTATAAATATATCATAAACGCTTTGATTATGGAAAATAATCCTTAAAAACGCTAGCAAACTTCTCAGAAAATTCATATCTGCAGCCTGCCTGTAATCGTGGCCGATTGCTCAAAATGCCTATATTTGGTATCATGAGGTGATAATTCGAAAGGAATGGGGGAAACATTGTGAAATGTGAAATGAGTGCAGCGTTTTGCCGATGGCTGGAGATCAATAATTTTCATCTGAAAGTCGAGAGCGCGTTGGAAAAAAGTTTGCAGGCGAACCATAACCTTTCCCTGAAAGAGTTCTATGTCCTTTATTTCTTATCGCAAGAACCGGATCTGAAGCTGAAACTCCAGGATCTGGAGGAAAAGGTCGGCCTAAGCCAAAGTGCAGTTTCCAGATTGGTCAGCAAATTCGAGGCGAAGGGCTGCGGAGCATTGGAGCGGAATGTCTGTGAGCAGGATCGGCGGATCGTTTATACCTCCTTGACGAAAACTGGCGCGGCAAAATTGGAGGCTGCGGCTGCGACAGTGGAACAGGTGCTCGCGGAATCTTTCTCGGAAATGCCGACCCAGACGCTTATCGAACAGGCCGATAATCAGAAAAAGTAGGGATTCCTGATTGGATTTTCCATGACAGATACGCTAAGAAAAGCTGAACGGGTTCGTTCACCCATGATTAAGATATGTTCAAAAAAACGACGCTCCAAATGACCGTTTTTCCGGGTTGCATTTGGAGCGTCGTTTTTTATTCTCCTTACTGGGTTGGTGCATCTGTGGCTGTCGGCAGTTGGGATTCCATGTTCGCTGCGACTTTTTCGATATCTTCTGTCAATACGGCGAGTTTGTCGTTGATGCGGTTGATTCTGGGTTGAGCTTGTTGGGTGAAGCTTTCGACAGATTTTGCCACATCTTCAGTAACCGTCGTGACGGAAGCCAACCCTTCGTTGGTCAAGGATTGGATCGCTTTGCGCAAACCTTGGACACTTTCGTTGAGATCCTCGACGGCAAGGGTGTTGTCCTCCAGGTAGGCTTTCGCTTTCTCACGGTTTTCTTTGCCGCTGCGGGGAGTATTAAGCAACCCAAGCAGACCACCGACAACAGTTCCGAATACTATCCCTTCCATAAATGAGCGCATAGCTAGTCCTCCAGACTCTCTTTGATGGATGCAACCACTTTTGCCAATTCTTCCTGCGAATATTTTCCTTCGTGCGTCTTCCATTTCAGACCGAAACCATCTGAATCCGAATCTTCGTAACGTGGCAAGAAGTGGATGTGTGAATGGAAAACGGACTGGTAGGCAATCGAACGGTTGTTGTTCAGAATATTCAATCCCAAAATATCATCACTGGAGCGTTCGATGGCGCGTGCGATTTTAGGGATGCGGGAAAAGACTGCCTTCGCCAATTCTTCGTCATATTCAAAAATATCAGCAACATGCTTCTTGGGAACCAGCAACGTGTGCCCTTTCGTCACTTGTGATAAATCCAGAAACGCTATGACGACATCATCCTCATAGACAATGCTGCTCGGGATTTCGTGGTTTGCGATTTTGCAAAAAATACAATCTGTCATATGCCTGACCTCTTTCTGTCCATAATCTAGTTTTTTCTATAGGTTAACTTTATCATATTTGCGGTTTTTTTGATATCCTGAGACCAAAATGACGCTTCGGCCAGCAAGATATTTGGGATGAGGAAAGGCTGTGCTATAATATAAGGCACAAACGCATGCGAAAGGGACGGTTAAATGTCATTATTATTGGAGAATGTCACAGGCGGCTACACGCAATTGCCTGTCATAAAAAATATAGATTTTGAGGTCAAGGCCGGCGAATTGACCGGATTGATCGGATTGAACGGAGCAGGCAAGAGCACGACAATCAAACACATCATCGGGTTGATGATGCCTTTCAGCGGAAAAATTGCAATCGATGGCCGGACGTTGCGCGACGACACGGAACGGTACCGTAAGTCATTCGCTTTTATTCCCGAGACACCGGTGCTCTATGAAGAGCTCACTTTGCGGGAACATTTGGAAATCACAGCAATGGCTTACGGTATCCCAGAGGCAGTCGCTATGGCAAAGGCGATGCGCTATATCCGGGATTTCCGGCTGGAGGACAAGCTCGATTGGTTTCCGGCTTATTTTTCCAAAGGCATGAAACAAAAAGTGATGATTGTCTGCGCATTTATGCTGGATGTACCGGTATATGTCATCGATGAACCATTCCTGGGCTTGGATCCGTTGGGCATCCATTCTTTCCTGGAGATGGTCAGGGAGAAAAAAGCGCAAGGTGCAGCTATTCTGATGTCCACACATGTGCTGGCTTCTGCTGAGAAAGAATGCGATAATTTCGTCCTGCTTCACCACGGAGAGGTCAAAGTGACAGGTACGATGGATGACCTGCAACGCGAAATGGGTATGCCGGGAGCGAGCCTCGACGAGCTTTACATCAGCTTGACGAAAGAAGTGGCGCAACCATGAACCTCGAAAGTATCTGGAAAAGAAGGCAGCAACTGCACCTGAAAAAATTCAGTCGCTACAGCAAATATATCTTCAATGACCATTTCGTCTTGGTTCTCCTCTTTCTGCTGGGAGCTTTGGCTTACCAATATTCCGAATTCGTGAAAACCGTGACGCCGGATTTCTTCTGGGGAAAGCTTCTGATAGTGGTTCTTTTTTCCGGCAGCATCTTCATCGGCAAGCTGGCCACCTTTTTGGAGCCGGCGGACCAAGTGTTCCTGTTGGCGAAGGAAAAGGAATGGGGGAGCTATTTCAGGAAGGCAAAAAAATACAGCCTGATCCTGCCGGCGGTCCTGTTGTTCTTTTTGGCGGCCGCGGCAATGCCGATGCTGTTTGCCGGGAGAACGATCGGGGCAAGTGATTTCCTTCCGATTTATGCAACCTTGATTCTCTTGAAAATCATCCATTTGGATCTTCAGGAGTTGGGCTTAAAGATTGGAGAAAGGCAGGTTCGGCAAAAAAATGATTTATACTTGGCTTTCGCGGCGCTTTTAGCGTTCAGCATCGGGATATTTTTCAATCCATGGGTTGCGCCGGTACTTGTAACGCTGTATACTATGTTTCTGCATAAAAAAGTACAAGTAGCGTACGAGGCGCGCTATCCGCTCTATCAATGGGAGCAGATGATCACCTCGGAGGAACATCGAAAAGCTCGGACAAATCGGGTCATCAATCTTTTTACGGATGTGCCGCAAGTGAAGAGCAAAGCAAAAAGAAGAAAATATTTCGACGGCCTTTTGCGTCAGATTGAAGGCAGCGGCAATTCCTATCAGTATTTATACGCGCGGGCATTCTTGCGCGGGACGGATTACAGCGGTTTGTTTTTCCGCCTGTTGGGCATCGGCATGCTGTTGCTTCTGTTCACGCCGTCAGCCGGATTCTCATTGGGCCTCAGTCTGTTGTTCCTCTATTTGACAGGATTCCAGCTTTTGCCGCTGTATTTCCATTTCAACGAGAATATGCTGTACCGGCTTTATCCGACGCAGCATGCAGATAAATTTGCAGGCTTCAAGCGGTTGCTTGGCTACCTGTTGGGCGTGGAAGGCTTGCTCTTTGCTGGAATCATCTCCATCAGCAACAACTGGCAGACGGGATTGGCGGCAGCGGTCTTGAACGCCGGATTCGTCTGGTTGTTCAGCCGGTTTTATATGGGTGGACGTACGCAAAAAAGAGAAGCGGCAAATTTCTGACGCCCGGATCAAAATCGGTTCAGTCCTGAAAGCACACGGAATATTCTTGACGGGATATGTAAAGAAATCTAAAATGATAATTGTATGCGGGTGAGGGGCGTTGTGCTTTCAAAGCAAAACAACCTGCACCGCTGAATGAACACGTAACGTATGAACAGAAGAGCAGACCGAGATAGCTGGGGCTTTCGTCCCGGCTCCTTCTTTTCATCGGCATAGAAAAACTAAAGATTAGGGTAAGGAATGAGCTCGATGGATTATAAAATGGACTCAGGGTGGCGACTACATCCCATCGGAGGAGATACAGGGCAAGCTTATATGGGCACCAGAGCCGAGGAAAGAGTCTTTTTGAAAAGAAACTCTTCACCTTTCTTAGCTGCGCTCTCCGTTGAAGGGATCACACCGCGATTGATCTGGACCAAGCGGGTCGGCAACGGGGATGTCCTGACAGCTCAAGAATGGCTCAACGGCAGGGAATTGAATCCGGATGAGATGAAAGGGAAGCCGGTGCGCGACATCCTGCACCGCATCCATCATTCCGAAAACCTGCTGAAGATGCTTCAGAAGGTAAAGGGAGAACTCTTCAACCCGATCAATTTCTACAACCTGTATGTGGCGGACCTGCCGGATGACCTGAAGTCCAATTCGGTCCTGCAGCAGGTGACTGAATATGTGAAGAACAGCATCGCCAGCATCGATGACTCGCAAAAGACGGTCTGCCATGGGGACGTGAACCGGAAAAACTTCCTGTTGGATGAGGAAGACCGGTTGTACTTGGTGGACTGGGAGATGGTCAAAATTGCCGATCCATTCTCCGACATCAGCACGTTGCTTGTGCAGTACGTTCCTTATGAGGAATGGGGAATCTGGCTGGAACAGTATGGTTTGCGGATGAATGACAGTATGGAACGCCGGTTGGAGTGGTACAGCCTGATGGTGTGCCTCTGCATGATCAAAAAGAGCCATTCGCAGGGGCGGAATGTGGAAATGAATCAGCTGATTCTGTTGCTGAAAAAGCTTTATCAGAACCGCCTGAACAGTTATTTATGAAATCCTCTTCGTCCTATGCGAACGGAAAGGATTTCTTTTTTCGAAAAAAATACACTAAAAGAAAGAGGAGAATTATGCGCGTAAGAAATAAACCATGGGCTGCCGAGAAATTGGCTGAGAGTACCCAATACGTTGTGATGGAACCAGCTGATTGGAAAGGGAAATGGCAGGAACGCTTCGGCAACGAGCAACCGATCCATGTGGAAATCGGCTCAGGCAAGGGCCAGTTCATCGTCGAGATGGCACGCATGCATCCCGAAGTGAATTATATCGGCATCGAACGCCAGACGAGCGTGGCGGTAATGACGCTGGATAAGATGATCGAATCCGGTCTGAAAAATGTCCAGTTGCTGAATACGGACGGGGAGAATGTAGCGGATTTCTTTGCGGAAGGTGAAGTCGCTCGCGTCTATCTGAATTTTTCCGATCCGTGGCCAAAGTCCAAGCACGACAAACGCCGCTTGACCTACAAAAAATTCCTGCGGAACTACGAGCAAATCCTGGTATCCGGTGGGGAAATCCACTTCAAGACGGATAACCAAGGCTTGTTCGAATATTCGTTGGCGAGCTTCTCGCAGTACGGCATGACTTTGAAGCAAGTCTGGCTGGACCTGCACAAGAGCGACTTTGAAGGAAATATCATGACGGAATACGAAGCGAAATTCTCCTCGCGAGGAGACCGCATCTACCGCGTCGAAGCGGCGTTTCCGAAGAAAACGACGGCTGATCCGGAAAAATAGCATACGAAACCAAAAGGAAGGACCAGAGCTGCGATTGCTTTGGTCCTTCCTTTTCTGTGGTGCCACTAACGATGTCCAGCGATACAAGCCTGCCTCTCGGAAATTAATGAAGGAACCCCTTGTCTCTATCGAGCCAAGGATACTGATCGACTAACCTGCTGACGCAGGAAGTCTCTCAGCAAATGCGCTCTTCGATGCGCATTTGCATGGGACTCTTAGGGATTCATCCCTTAGAGCCCCAGTACAAGGTGACCGTAGGGAACGTTGCGAGGCCAGATTTCCTAAATTTCTTTCGAGGCAGAGCGGGCTTGTATCGCATTTCCTTTTTAAAGTTTGTATAAGTCCAAGATGGTTCCTGTATAGGCATCGGCGATGAATTCGTATTGCACCAACACGCCTTCCTCTTTGCGGGAAATGCCGCCGTAATACACATCGGTTTTGGAGGAATAACGACTGAGCGGGACAGGGTGCAGTTCGACCCAAGAGCCTTCGATCGGAGCTTCGGCCAAGAACATCTTTTTGACGTTTTCCAGGATTTTGTCGCCATTCACGGTCCGTTTTTGTTCATAGCAAAGGGCTGTCACGACTGAACCGAGCACGAGTCCGGCTCCGAATAAAATACCGCCCAAGATTTCTTCTTTGTGTTTTTTGCACATACATTTTTCCAAAAAGTTCATCTTATGTTCCTCCTCAAAGTAATGCGCTTTCTTATTTTCTCCCTTCAGTATAGCAATAATACGAAAAAAATAATAGGGAAATGTCACAAGCAGCAGGCTGCATGAAGGAAACGTTTCCTGGGCTGGGCAACACTCCAGAACGAATGGAATCGTTGCTATGACAAGGATGCTGCGCTATAATGGAAAGGATAGTCAGACAACGAAGGGGGACTGGGAGCGGCATAGGCTTGAGGATGTGTCCTGCTCCATTCAAATATGGAAGATAAAACATTTGCTATGATCAAAGAATTGACGGAATTGCAGGGAACTAGCGGAAACGAACGCAATATCCGCAACTATATGCGCGAGCGGATGGCGCCGCTGGTTGACCGCATCGAAACGGACGGCCTGGGCGGGATTTTCGGGATCAGAGAGCATGAAGATGCAACAGCCCCGCGCGTCATGGTGGCGGCGCATATGGATGAAGTGGGCTTTATGGTGGCGGGCATCACGGATCGCGGACTGTTCCGGGTCGTGCCGCTCGGAGGCTGGAATGCCTATGTCGTTTCGGCACAGCGTTATACGCTGCAGACTTCCGAAGGCGATATTCCGGTGATCTCTTCATCCGTTCCGCCGCACTTGCTGCGAGGGGCCGGAGAAGGCCATAAAGTCAAAGTGACGGATATCCTGTTCGACGCCGGCTTCGATACGAAAGAAGAGGCGCTTGCGTTCGGTGTCCGTCCCGGAGATACGATCGTTCCGCAGGCCGAAACGATCTGGACCGCAAACAAGAAGAAAATCATTTCGAAGGCTTGGGACAACCGTTACGGGAACACGGTGGTATTGGAAACGTTGGAAGCATTGAAGAATGAAAAGTTGCCGAATACGTTGATTGCCGGCGCCAACGTCCAGGAAGAAGTCGGGCTGCGGGGGACAAAAGGGGCCGTGCACAAGTTCAAGCCCGATCTGTTTTTCGCGGTGGACTGCTCCGCTGCGGACGATCTGACGACGACCAAAGACACATTTGGTCATCTGGGGGAAGGTTTCCTTTTGCGGATCCAGGACCCCGGCATGATCACGCTGAAAGGCATGCGCGAGTTTCTGCTGGATACGGCAGAAACGCATGATATCCCTTACCAATATTTCGTTTCCAAAGGCGGAACGGATGCAGGAGCCGCCCATGTCATGAATGACGGCGTGCCGAGCGCGGTCATCGGCGTCTGCGCCCGCTACATCCATACGCACCAAACAATGTTCCACATCGACGATTACGCGGCGGCGAAGGAAATGGTCGCACAAGTCATCAAAACATTGGACAAGAGCACTTACGAGACCATCATGGCCATGAACTAAGGAGGAATGCGATTATGGATAAACTGAAAGATTTGGATCAATTCAAACAACTGCGCGATTCGGGGAAAACGGTATTCGTCTTCATGACCGGCTGGTGTCCGGATTGCCATTTCATCCGCCCGTTCATGCCCGAAGTGGAAAATAAATTCGCGGATTTCCGTTTCGTTGAAATAGACCGCGATGATTTCGGATCATTGGGTGAAGCACTGCAGATTTCCGGGATCCCGAGCTTCGTCGCTTATGACAATGGAGAACTTTTGGGGCGTTTCGTCTCCCGCAACCGCAAGACGCAAAAAGAGATTGAAGCTTTTTTGGAGCAATTGTGATATTATTTCGTTTGGACAAAATGATAAATAAATAAATAAATAAATAAATTAAAGAAGCATAAAGGAGCAAACATAACATGTGGTTAAGTTTTTATAATCGTCAAGCAGTCGGGGATACATTATTGTTGACGAAAGGGGATATCGCCGTCCGCCAAGAACAATCCTGCGAATCCAAAGGAAATGTGACGCGCATCTTCAACAACCGTACGAATGAAACAATGGGCTACAATCTTTTTTCGATTTCAGATACGCTTACGTTGGATGCAAATGGACAAGCGTTCCTTTCCGATGAAGAAGTCGAAAAAGTGAATGCTCTGATCCAAGCGGCAGGGTTCAGTGACGCTGTCGTTGTCGACCGTTCGCCTAAATTTGTTGTCGGCTATGTCAAGGAATGCGTGCCGCATGAAGACTCCGACCATCTTTCGGTTACGCAAACGGAAGTGGACAACGGCGAAGTGCTGCAAATTGTCTGTGGTGCAGCCAACATCAAAAAAGGGCAACGCGTCGTCGTGGCCAAGCCAGGCGCTGTTATGCCGAGCGGTTTGATCATCTGGCCGGGCGAATTGCGCGGCGTAGCCAGCCAAGGCATGATCTGTTCAGCCAAGGAACTGCAGTTGGAAAACGCCAGCCCCAAAAAGGGTATCCTCGTGTTGGATGACAGCTATGCAACAGGCGCAGCGTTTTCTAAATAACGTTCTGGAAATTTTCATAAAAAAGAAGTACTATTATAAAGGAATTCCGTTGACACCGGGCATCACAATGCCGGAAGCAAAATAAGAGAGGAGCAGACTGGATGAGTCGCTATGATGGACCAAGTTTTTTTCGGCATGACCATCGTTCAGGGATGGAAGGAAGTCATCCTGCAACAAATAAATTTGATTTTCCGAATTACCTGAAAAAAGAGGATGAAGAGCATGGCATCCCGGAAGAAAAAGGCGATTCTGCACAACCGTCCGCCTATATCTCGCAAGATTTGCTGCATCAGCAGGACACGGTCCCGTATCTTCGCCACAACAAGGAGGCGTTTGTATCCTTCAGGGATCAAGCTGTGAAACCTGTTGCGGATGTTTTTGCGGCCGAGAAAAAAAGACTGAAGGACGAAAAGCAGAAGGAACGCCGCACGGAGTTGGGCATGCATCCGTTCGCTTCCTACAAGAGCAGGAGGCCCTTCCAACTGACGGAAGTACCGGAACCGTTGAAGGGCTGGGACAACCTGAAAGAAAAGAAAATCGATTATCGCGCAATTGCGGCATTATTGAAGAAGGATAGTTCCGGCCTGCTTCTTTTCGACCTTACGCCAACTGTTGAGGATGATGTGGACATGGCGGAAGGCAGCGTGGACGGGATCGAATTGCAACCGTTGGTAGGCAAATCCAAACGGGCGATGAACCGCTCGCTGGTGGGCATCATGGAGCAGGAACGCGCTTATGTTGTGGCCGAAAAATTCGTTCATGAGCATGCTGATTCGGCAGCTCACTCTTACTTTTAGACATACTAATGTAACATTAAGCTGATTCGTGCGCTGCGGTTGATGATGCAATGAAATTATTGACATGTTTGACCTCAAATTTTAAATAATTTTAAGTATTTTCTTAATCTGTGCGTGCTATACTGATAGCGATTCAGCAATTGGGCAACAAGGCATCGGGTCCTAAGCGAATGTTTTGAGACACAAACATCAGAAGGTAGCCGAAAGACTAACCTTCCTTATTCATTTGGAGGTAATTATGGAAACGGAAACGATTTATCATTTTGTCGGCATCAAAGGTTCTGGGATGAGTGCGTTGGCATTGATCCTGCACGGAAAAGGCTATCGCGTCCAAGGGTCGGATGTCGAAACTTATTTCTTTACACAAAAAGGTTTGGATGATGCCGGCATCACAATCACGCCATTCAGCGAAGCGAACATCACGCCTGGTTTGACGGTCATCGCCGGGAATGCTTTCCCAGATTCCCATGAGGAAATCGCGAAAGCGAAAGAACTCGGTTTGACGGTCATCCGCTACCATGATTTCATAGGTGAGCTGATCAAAAATTATACGAGCGTCGCCATCACCGGTTCACACGGCAAGACAAGCACTACCGGTTTGTTGTCCCATGTATTGGACGGGATTGCGCCGACAAGCTATCTGATCGGCGATGGCACTGGTTTCGGCCGGGAAGATGCGGAATACTTCGTGTTGGAGGCTTGCGAATACAGACGTCATTTCTTGGCTTATTCACCTGATTATGCCATCATCACGAACATCGATTTCGATCACCCGGATTACTACAAAGACATCAATGATGTCTACAGCGCTTTTGATTCATTCGCTTCCCAAGTGAAAAAAGGGATCATTGCTTGCGGTGAAGATGCCTATGTCCGTGAACTGAAGGGCAAATATCCGGTCACGTTCTATGGCTTTGCCGAAGACAATGATGTTGTCGCCAAAAATGTCACGAAGAGCACAAACGGCAGCCAGTTCGATGTGGAGATAAACGGCGAAATGTTCGGCCATTTTGAAATCCCGTCATTCGGAACGCATAACATCCTGAATTCATTGGCCATCATCACGTTCTGCTGGTTGGAAGGCTTGGACAAAGACAAGGTAGCTGCACAGCTGAAGACTTTCTCGGGCGTAAAACGCCGCTTCAGCGAGAAATACATTTCGGATATGGTCGTCATCGATGATTATGCCCACCACCCTTCCGAAATCCGCGCTACCCTCGATGCAGCCAGACAGAAATACCCTACGAAGGAAATCATTGCGATTTTCCAGCCGCATACCTTCACGCGTACGGTTGCTCTGCTTAGTGAGTTCGCTGAGGCGCTGGAATTGGCCGATAAGGTCTTCCTCTGCGATATTTTCGGCTCCGCACGCGAAAAGGACGGCCAGGTTTCGATCGGCGATTTGGCCGACAAAATCGAAAAAGGCGTAACGGTACTGAACGTCAACAATATGTCCCCGTTGCTGCAGTTCCATGATGCTGTCGCCATTTTCATGGGCGCGGGGGATGTTCAGAAATTCGAACTGGCTTATGAAGAACTGTTGAGCCACAGCGTGCCGACAAAAAATTAAACCAATAGACACGATTCATCACACACTGTTTTAGAACGGTTCTGAATCCTAGAGTTCTCTGCCTAACGCTGTTCAGGACCACTCAGCCAAGATCGGGCTGCTTGGTCCTGAACCTCGTTAGTGCTCAAACTCTGAGCTCAGGATTCATCACACACTATTAGTCCAGGGATTATTTCCTGGGCTTTTTCTAATAAATGGACCTATAGAGCTAAACGGCTTTTATCGGCACGGCGTTTTTGATATGATAGACATATATGTGTTCAAAGAAAGGAAAAGTGAAAATGGGTCTGAAAGATATAAAGCTTGGAAAATCGATTGACGAAATTCAAGAGGGAGATTCGTTGACTGTCACCGAGATTATCGAAGACAAAGATATTTTGCTGTATCTGGGTCTGACCAATGACGGAAACCCGCTCTATATTCAGCATGATTATTCGCAGACGACCCGGTTCCATAACCCGATCGTGCCAACCGTTTTGTTGGTGGGGATTTTGACGAGCAACGTTTCCAAACATTTACCGGGTCCGGGTTCACATATTGTGGACGTTTCTTTGAATGTGATTGAACCGATCCACCACAACAGCACGATCACGTTCAATTTTGAAGTGGAGCGCGTTGATGAGCGCCGTGAACAAGTGACGATCAGCGTTGTCGGAACGAATATGGAGAACGAACGCGTGTTGGACGCCGAATTGATCGTAGAGACGCCCCGCAAATTGATTTTTGACGAGGAAGAGAACGTGATCATGGACGGTCAAACTGAAGTCGAGACAGCTTTCGATGCGGAAGCAGCTTCTGCATCCCTCAAAGAAGACGATTCAGAATAAGCAGAGTTAGGATGTACACAGATGACTGATAAAAAGAAAAAATTACTATTGGTGGATGGCAGCAGTGTGGCTTTCAGATCCTTTTTTGGATTGCCGAATCTGGATGGGTTCCGCAACAAGAACGGATTGCATACGAACGCGCTCTATGCCTTCAATAATATATTGGAACGCATCTTCCAAACGGAGGAGCCGACGCATCTGTTGGTCGCGTTCGATTCCGGAAAAACGACTTTCCGAAATGCCCTTTATGGCGACTACAAAGGCGGGCGTGCCAGTATGCCGTCGGAGTTGTCCGAACAGTGGCCTTATTTCGGTGTCTTGGTCCATGCTTTCGGAGGCAAGACCTATGAATTGGTCAATTATGAAGCGGATGACATCATCGGGACTTACTCGCGGATGGCAGATCAGGCCGGCTATGATGTCGTCATCATTTCAGGCGACAAGGATATGATCCAATTGACGACAGATAATATCCGGGTCGATATCACCGTAAAAGGCGTTTCGGAATTGAAATCCTACACCCCGGACGTCATCCGTGAAGAATACGGCATCGAACCGAAACAGATCATCGACATGAAGGGGCTGATGGGGGATTCGTCGGATAATTATCCGGGCGTCACCAAAGTCGGCGAGAAGACTGCACTGAAGCTCCTTACCGAATACGGCTCCATCGAAAATCTTTACGAGCATATCGATGAACTGAAGAAAAGCAAGATGAAAGAGAACCTCATCAATGACAAAGACAATGCTTTCATGAGCAAAACGCTGGCTACGATCGATCTGGATTCGCCCGTGACATTGGCGCTCGATGAACTCGCGGTTGAAGGCAAGCAGGTGGACAAGCTGACCGATTTCTATCGCGAAATGGATTTCAACAGCTTCCTGGACAGACTGGGCGTGGCTTCGGAAGACCGCTCGGAATCTTTTGGGGATATCCATTTTGAAGTCCTGACCGACATCCGTCCCGAGCATTTCACGGATCGGATGGCACTGTATGTGGAGATGCTTGAAGACAACTACCACGACGGGGAAATCCTCGCAGTCAGCTGGGGAACGGACGAGAAAATCTACACCGCTTCGTTGGAAACAGTGGCGTCAAGCCCGGCTTTCAAGGAATGGGCTGAAAATGCCGGAGCCAAGAAAATCGTGTACGACGGCAAACGGACGATGGTCATGCTGCATTATGCCGGCATCGCATTGGCGGGCATCGATTTTGATATCCTGCTGGCTTCCTACATCCTGAATGCGAAAGACAACAGCAAAGACCTGGCGCAAGTCGCCCAGGAATATGGCTACAACGATGTCTCCTTTGACGAGGCCATCTACGGAAAAGGCGCGAAAATGGCCGTTCCCGAAGAAGCCGTACTCCATGATCATTTGGCGCGCAAAGTGAAGGCGATCCAGGCCCTGTTTGCCCAATTGAATTCTGAACTGGAAAGCAATGTGCAAAAAGATCTGTATTACGAAATGGAACTGCCGTTGTCGTTTGTGTTGGCGCACATGGAAATCCAGGGGATCAAGGTGGAACCTCAGCGTCTGCTGACGATGAAAGAGGAATTCGCCGGCCGTTTGCTTGAAATCGAGAAGACCATCTATGCCGAAGCGGGGGAAGAGTTCAACATCAACTCGCCGAAGCAACTGGGTGTCATCCTGTTCGAGAAGATGGGCTTGCCCGCCATCAAAAAGACGAAAACGGGCTATTCGACGGCGGTGGACGTGCTGGAAAAACTGCAGGCGCAAGCGCCGATCGTGGAGCATATCCTGAATTACCGGCAGTTGGCCAAGCTGCAATCGACCTATGTGGAAGGGCTCCTGAAATTCATCAAACCGGAAACCGGCAAGATCCATACGCGTTATCAACAGACATTGACGCAGACCGGCCGGTTGAGCTCCGTCGATCCGAACCTGCAGAACATCCCGATCCGGATGGAGGAAGGCCGAAAAATCAGGCAAGCCTTCGTTCCCCAACAGGCAGGCTGGAAGCTTTTCGCCTCAGACTATTCGCAGATCGAATTGCGCGTGTTGGCGCACATTTCCGGTGATGAGCATCTGCGCGAAGCCTTCCTTGAAGGCCAGGATATCCATACATCAACTGCGATGCGCGTATTCGGCATCGAAAACCCGGAAGACGTCACTGCCAATCTGCGCCGACAAGCCAAGGCCGTCAATTTCGGGGTTGTCTACGGCATCAGCGACTATGGTTTATCGCAAAACCTGAACATCACCCGAAAAGCCGCTCAGGAATTCATTGACCGCTATTTCGAAAAATATCCGGGCGTGAAGCAATTTATGGAGGACATCGTCAAAGAGGCGAAAGAGAACGGGTATGTCGAAACGTTATTCCACAGACGCCGCTACCTGCCCGACATCCATAACCGCAACTTCAATCTGCGCTCCTTTGCGGAACGGACCGCCATCAATTCGCCTATCCAAGGCACTGCCGCCGATATCATCAAAGTAGCGATGGTGCGGATGGATAAAGTCCTTAAGGAAAAGGGACTGCAAGCGAACATGCTGCTGCAGGTGCACGATGAGCTGATCTTCGAATGCCCGGAAGAAGAAATTCCGGTATTGGAGAAACTTGTTCCGGAAATCATGGAGCACGCCGTCTCCTTGGCTGTGCCGCTCAAAGTGGACAGCAACTTAGGCGACAGCTGGTATGAAGCTAAATAAACACGCATAAAACCGATAAAAGAAAGGGGGATTGCTTATGCCGGAATTGCCGGAAGTAGAAACGATCCGCAAGGGGCTCATCAAACTTGTTGGAGGAGCCGTCATCACGGATGTGGCCGTCTTTTGGGATCGGATGATCACGCCGCCTTTTTCCACGGAACGGTTCAAGACGGTGCTGTGCGGTGAACAGATCCACACCATCGAACGCCGCGGAAAATATCTGATTTTCTTGTTGGACCACTGGGCGATGATCTCCCATCTGCGGATGGAGGGCAAATATGAGGTCAGCGAATCCGGAGAACCGATCAAGAAGCATACCCATGTCATTTTCTATCTCGCCGATGGCCGCCAATTGCGTTACCTTGACGTGCGCAAGTTCGGCAAATTCACCTTGTTGCCGATCGAAAAGCGGGATGATTATGAACCTTTCAAAAAGATGGGACCGGAGCCGACCGCGGATTTCTTCAAATTGAGCAAATTCAAAAAGGACCTATCCAGGTCGCATCGGGCTATCAAAGCGGTCATCCTCGATCAGAACATTGTTGCCGGCGTCGGGAACATCTATGCGGACGAGTCGCTTTTCCAAGCCAAAATCCATCCGCTGCAATACGCCGACACAATCGGGCCGGTTGCGGCCAAAAGATTGCATGAAGCCATCATCGATGTGATCAGCAGATCGGTGGAAGCCGGGGGATCGACGATCCGTACCTACAAAAATACGTTGGGGGAGGCCGGCAAATTCCAAGTCTCCCTTGCCGTTTACGGCCAGACCGGGCAACCTTGTCCGAATTGCGGCCATCCGATCGAAAAAATAAGGGTTGCACAGAGAGGAACGCATTATTGTCCGCATTGTCAACAAATGCCAAGGGTCCGTCCGAAGGCGACAGACAGCACCGACATTGCGTACAAAGGGGCGAGATAAACGAACATGAGCTATATATTGGGTCTTACAGGAAGCATCGCAACAGGGAAATCGACTGTAGCGAAGCTGTTTTTGTCTGCAGGCATTCCGGTCGTGGATGCAGACTTGGGTGCAAGGGCTGTCGTTCTTCCGGGAGCGCCCGGGTTAGGGGATATCATCACGCATTTCGGGGAGGCTTATCTGCTGCCGGACGGCACGCTGGACCGGAAACGCTTAGGTGCGCTTATTTTTTCGGACAGAGAGAAGCGGGCGGAACTTGATGCGTTGCTGAAGGAACGCATCAAGCATTGGATACAGGCAGAAAAGGAACGTTATATTTCGGAAGGGCACGAACTCATTGTGCTGGATATCCCGTTGCTCTATGAGGGCGGGTATGAGGACAGCTGCGATGCCGTGATGGTCGTCTATGTTCCGGAAGAGCTCCAACTGCAAAGGCTGATGAGCCGCAACCATTGGGATGAGCAGGAAGCCGCCCAGAGGATGCAGAGTCAGCTTTCGATCGAAAAGAAAAAAGAGTTGGCGGACTTTGTCATCGACAATTCCGGGACAATCGAGGAAACCGAAAAACAAGTCCATGAATGGCTGCGCGGGCATAGGCCAGTCTAGCCTGATGGTCCCGGAAAGACCATCTTTTCAAGGTTTTTGAGCCACAAGTATGTTATAATGAAGCGATAATAAACGAAAGAAAAGGGGGAAAGCCGATGCAATGCCCAAAATGTCACTATCACGGATCGCGTGTTGTTGATAGTCGGCCGGCAGATGACGGGAAAGCCATCCGCCGTCGCCGCGAATGCGAACAATGCCATTTCCGCTTCACTACATTCGAAAGGATCGAGCAGACGCCGTTGCTGGTCATCAAAAAAAATGGTGCGCGCGAAGAGTTCAGCCGTGAAAAGTTGTTGCGGGGATTGATCCGCTCCTGCGAAAAACGGCCGATCGCCCTTGAACAATTGGAGACCGTCGTCAATGAAGTCGAAGCCGAAATACGGGCGCTCGGAGAAAATGAAGTATCCAGCATCGTCATAGGGGAGTACGTCATGGATAAGTTGGCCAAAATAGACGACGTCGCCTACATCCGTTTCGCGAGCGTCTACCGCCAATTTTCGGACCGGAAAACCTTCCTTGATGAATTGAAGAACATGGAGAAGAAAAAAGCCGAACAAGCGGCTGCCGAATCTTCAGACATCCAACCATCCGATGCTCCTCCGCGCGAGGCAGCCCCCGGAAAGGAAGAAAATGATCAATGACCTATCCATGGCAAAACATCAGTCCTAAGGATCCTTTCAGAGTCAGCCAGACAAACTTGATTTCCGATGTGGACCGCAAAATCCTGACGCAATTGTATCAGCCGATCATCGGTCCGCAAGCGTTCAGCCTCTATCTGACGCTGCTTGCGGAGATTCCGCAGGAGAGCTACTGGAGCAAGGAGCTGCTGCATGCCGAATTGCTGGGTCTGTCCAATATCGGAATCCCGGAGTTCTATCAAGCACGGGTGAAATTGGAAGGGATCGGTTTGCTGAAGACATTTCTGGTGGACGAGCCCGAGAAGCGTTACCTATACGAATTGCAGCAGCCGCTGTCCAGTCATGCTTTTTTCAGCGATGACCTGATGGGGTTGCTGTTGTACGAAAAAGTAGGCGAGCGGAAATACCGCGAGTTGCAGCAACGGTTCAGCCGACAAGTCCGCGACATGAAAAATGCGGAAAACATCACTAAGTCCTTTCTGGATGTGTTTTCTTTCTCGGAAAGCGCCTTTACGGAGCAAGCGCGCATGAG
>Ga0194136_1000181_pt1 | contig 36997 bp, 37 predicted proteins | sample TARM_MetaG_T3A_1_FD_134023 | JGI IMG/M metagenome (GOLD analysis project Ga0194136, IMG submission 134023) | Freshwater microbial communities from Pennsylvania, USA, analyzing microbe dynamics in response to fracking - TARM_MetaG_T3A_14 (version 2) | ecosystem: Environmental > Aquatic >...
ACATATCTTATTATATCATATACAACCGTATACAACAATAGCAAAATTAAAAAAACCTCGATTTTCTATTGAAATTTCAAGGTTTTTTTCAAACTAAAGTGTTATTAACTGTCAAAGTCGGGATTATATCATAGCCCATAGGTTTGTCCTATGACTTCTACTTCTCATGAGAAAGGAAGAGCTTATTCACCTCTTCCTTCACTAACTCTAATGGTTACTCTCGTTCCAATGGATACCGTAGCATCCACAAAATAATTTTGGCTATACACTACCCCTTTTTCATAATCCGCGTTAGGATTGTATTCATAATCCACATGAAATCCTAAATCAAAGAGTAGTGTTGATGCCTCTTCTTCTGTCAAACCAATGAGCAGTGGGACGGAAATGGTTTCTTCCACTTCATCCAAGGTAGGATTACTCACATATAGTGTCACGGTTTCACCTTCCAGAATCTGCATTTGTATGTAAGGCTCCTGCCAAAAGACAACATCTTTTTCATACCCTGTATTCTTCTTCTCCACGATATTCGGCACGAGCTTCAGTTGAAGAAGCCTCTCTTCCGCTTCTATTCTAGGGAGATCAATGAGGGAAGGCAGTTCCACTTCTAGTGGTTCGGGTTCTGGCAAAACAGGGTCCTCTTCATCTTGGTCTTCTTCCCTAGGCACTAAAATCCCGGGACTCCCAATGATTTCCTTCGCTAGATCCTCTTTTAAATCACTTCGATAGCTGATGAATCCATACAGAAAGGCACCGGTGACCAAAGTAAACAGTAAGGCTAAGGATATTTTCCATTTCATATATACACCTCTATAGTTTCTTCGATTTTTAACTTCTCCAATCTTACTCTAATCATACTATACCTATGGGTACAAGAAAAGAGTCCAGACAAAAAACAACCTAGTAAAAAGGAATACCAACCACATGTATTGTGGTTGGCTACATTGTTCTTATTTCCAGTTATAGGTGATGCCATCCCAAATCATTTTTCCAGACTTGGCCAAGGAGACCAACCCATAGACGCTATTGGGTAGATCTGCACTCATGATGGTGAACACAAAATCTCCCTTTTGTAGCTCTATCAACGTGGTGTCATTTTCAATGCCTGGCATATCTCCAGCTTTACTGGCAATCTTATCTTTTAGTGGTTCATCCAAGTAAAACCCGGTTTTCTTTTTCTTGTTTTCACTCTTTAGCATCTCAATGAGGCTTCGAGAATGCTCCGGCGTGAGATATTCCCCTTCTTTTAATAGCTTCCAACAAAGGGACAAATCATAACTGGTGGTGAGGTTGATGGGAGACCCTGGCATATCATTCATGGTGGTATTCAGTAGCCCCATTTCTGAAAACTTGGCTTTTAATTCCTCAAAACCAATGAGGCTCACAAGCTTTTGCGTGGCTGTATTATCACTTTCCACCAGCATCACCAAGATCAGCTCCTGTACGGTGTAAGCCCTTGAGTTCAAGTGCTTTAAAATGCCTGATCCTTCCACCCGATCTCGGCTCACCAAAAGGACTTCTTCCTGCAAGGACACCTTCCCCTCTTCCACATCTTTCATCACGGCCATGGCCACAGGAAGCTTCATGCATCCTGCGGAGGTCATTTTCACGTGTTCGTTGTATCCGTAGATAAACCCGGATTTTAAATCTTCAAAATAAAAACTATAACTGCCCAGTCTGTCTTCAAGATATCTTCTGACTTCCTTCATCTAGATCACTCCAATTCATTACTACTGACATTTTAGCATAATTATGCCAACATTTAAATCTTTAGATGCTGATGACATTGAGAAGAAGAAGCAATGCAAACACTAACGAAACGCCAATTCTATAATAAGCGAATACCTTCATGGGTTTCTTTTGGATATAGGTGATAAACGCCTTGACGCAAAGAAGCGCCACGATGAAGGCCACCACAAAGCCCATGGCAAAGGCCACCCACTCGGTACTCCCCAAGGTGGCAAAGCCCACAGCACTTTCAAACTTTACAACTTTCACCAAGGAAGCCCCTATCATCACGGGAATGGCCAAAAAGAAGGAATACTCTGAAGCCACTCTCACATTAAGTCCACTGATCCACCCCCCCATGATGGTGGAGGAAGAACGGGACATCCCTGGCCACATGGCCAGGCACTGGAAAAAGCCAATCTTTAACGCTTGCATCTTGGTGATGTCTTCCACTTCATGGACATGGGCTTTACCACGATACTTGTTCTCCACAAAAATCAGCAGCACTGCGCCCACAAAGAGCCCCAGAATTACTGGTAGTGGCTTAAAAAGATATGCATCGATATAGTCTTCTAACAAAAACCCAAAAAACGCTGCGGGTAAAACACCTACAATGAGGGCGATGCCGAAATTCAGCCCCTTCTTCTCCCCACGAAAAAAAGACTTGGCCATGGTGAAGAGTTTATCCCAATAGAGTACCACAATGGCCAAAATAGCCCCTAACTGAATCACCACGTTAAACATCCGGGTGAATTCATTCTCTGGGAATCCAATGAGATCCCCCACCAAAATCATATGCCCTGTGGAGGACACGGGAATAAACTCTGTGAGTCCTTCCACCACTGCCACCACAAAGGCTCTAAAAATAAAATAAAGATCCACTATCATTACCTCCAACCATTTTTCTATACATTCATACCTTTACCATTGTACACAAAAACGCCCCGAAAAACCTGAAAATCCTCTTAAAATCTTCCATGGACCGCTAAGAAAAAGGGCATGGTTTCATTCATTGTCTTGGCCATGGCTACTGTTTCAGTCTTTTCCATGGGCTTTATTTCTCCACTAAAAAAGGTCTTGACCCTAGGACCGCCCTTCCTCCTACTTGTGTGTAGAAACGCTCCTCAAGTCAAGACCTTCTTATGAAATTTTAGTAAGGGCCCGCGGACTGAATCTCCTCTGCCACATCTTGAAACCTACAGAAGTTTTCTTGGAATCTCTTGGCAAGGGCTTTGGCCGTTTCTTCATAAGCCGCCTCATCTTTCCACATCTTCCTAGGGATGAGCAGCTCCTCTGGAACCCCAGCCACCGCCACAGGAACATCCAGCTTAAAGATCTCATCATGGACAAAGGCGCCCTCTTTCAGGCTACCATTTAAGGCTGCATCCACCATGAGCCTTGTGTAGCGAAGAGGCGTTCTTTCTCCCACTCCATAGACCCCACCAGACCATCCGGTGTTGACCAGATACACTTCCGTCCCATGGTCATCAATCATTTTCCCCAGCATGGTTGCATACTCTTCAATCTGCCTTGGCATGAAAGGTTCTCCAAAGAGTGCAGAGAAGGTGGTCTCTGGGTTCACCACCCCTCTCTCGGTCCCCGCAAGTTTCGAGGTATAGCCAGACATAAAGTGGTACATGGCCCCTTCCTTGGTGAGTTTGGCGATGGGAGGCAGCACCCCAAAGGCATCTGCCGTTAAGAACAAGATGGTGGAGGGATGGCCTCCTTGACGATCTTCTCTATGGTTTTCAATATACTCTAAGGGATAAGTACATCGGGTGTTTTCTGTCATGGTTCCATCACAGTAATCCGCCTCGCCCTTCTCATTGACCACCACATTCTCTAAGATAGCGCCAAAACGAATGGCGTCATAAATCTCTTTTTCCTTGGTGGCATCCAAGTTGATACACTTGGCGTAGCAGCCCCCTTCTATATTGAAGACGCCTTCCTTGGACCAGCCATGCTCATCATCCCCAATGAGGTCTCTTTTAGGATCTGCAGATAAGGTGGTCTTCCCGGTTCCAGAGAGGCCAAAAAACAGTGCCGTTTTTCCATCTTTACCCATGTTGGCCGAGCAGTGCATGGGCAGCACCCCTTCTCCCAAAAGCACATAGTTCATCACAGAGAAAATGGATTTTTTGATTTCTCCAGAGTACTTGGTGCCGCCGATGAGAACCAATCGATCCGTGAAGTTGATGATGACAAAAGCTTCCGAATGAAGGCCATCTTTTTCCCCTTCTGCTTGAAGGTTTGGCAGGGCCACCACGGTGAAATCTGCCTCATAGCCTTCTCTTTCTTGATCCTTGATGAAGATCTGGCTGGAAAATACTGCTTGAGCTGCATCTTCGCAAAAGACATGGATGTTTAAGGCATGATTCTCTGACGCCCCGGCCTTTGCCTTGATGAGATACAACTCTTTGTCCACAAGATACATCTTCACTTTTTTCAGAATATTATCATACACCTCTTGGCTCAAGGGCAAGTTAGACTTCCCAAAGGCCACGGTATCTTTTGTGGTCTCATCTTTGACGATGAAGCGGTCTTTAGGCGAACGTCCTGTATATTGACCCGTTTCAATGAGTAGTGCCCCTTCTTTGGTGAGCCTTCCTTCCCCGCGCTCCACCGCTTCATTGATGAGCCGACAGACAGAATACCCTTCCTTCAGCTGACTTTTTTTAAGACCCAAAAGTTCCATCGTTGACATGTTTTATCCCCCTTAGTATTGAACTACTTTTTCTTTTTCTGTTTCCATGTTCATCTTACGACTAGGATCCATGAAAAAACATCCCCCAAAGCAAAGAAACGCAGTAAAAGTACAGATGTAAACGATTATTTGCTTCTTCGGCAAAATTATAACACAACTTTCTCCCTTGGTAGCTTTTCCAGGTTTTTATATGATTTTTTCAATATTTCTTAACAATAATCCAATTATTGAAAGTATTTTCATTTTGTGTCAACAAAATTGAAGAAACCTTGGGGTTCTACTTGAAAATCCATAGATGAACAAATTTTTAACATTTCATGTTCTCCCTTCTCTTTCCCCTTTGCTCTCGAGGGGCACACACCTTTCCACCCCATGAAAAAAAGGCCTCCAAAGAGACCTTTTAATAAGCTATTCATTACACCATAGCAGAGGATTTCCAACGCTATGTTAAGGCTTCTTTCACCTGATAAAGCACCTGCTGTCGATGCAAGGGATTGTCTTTTAAATCCATCTCTTTCACGTCAATGACCAAGATCTTGGATAAGTTGTAGGCGTCAAAATACGCTTCATACTCTTTGTTCAGTCGCTCCCAGTAGTCCCTTTCCACAATTTGCTCATAGTCTCTGCCACGCTTTTGGATCCGACTCAAGGCCGTATCCACATCGCACTTGAGATAGATCATGAGCTTGGGGGCTTCAATGTGGTCTAGCATATTCACCAAAAGCTCTTGATACAGGAGAAACTCTTCCTTCTCCATATCCCCACCTTCATGAAGAAGCTTGGCAAAGATCACATCGCCATAAATACTTCGATCCATCACAGAAGAAGAGGCCAACCCTTCCGCATCCTTCAGCATACGAAAACGTCTATTTAAGAAAAATACTTGCAAAGGAAAGGCATACCTTTTCCGGTCATGATAAAACTTTTCTAATAAAGGATTGTCCGTCACAGGCTCTTCAAACCCATGAAGACCCAGCTCCTCCTGTAAGATGTTCATAAACGTGGTTTTCCCAGAACCTACCACGCCATCCACGATGACCAGTTCATTGGGATGATTCTTTTTGATCATTTGAAAAAACTCCTTGTACATTGCTACTTCGCCCTACCTTTTATGGAATTATGCAAAATTCACGATTCTATTTTGGGCAGTTGTTTCTGCCTGATTCATCATACCAGAATCCGTGGACCTCGCCCAGTTTTTATGGAAAAAAAACGGAAGAAGCGCGCCTATTCATGGAGCACCTCTTCCTAAGATAAAGGAGTTCTTTCTATGGGTGAAGTTCTATACTAATTGTACCAATATTCTCACTAAAGCGCAAGGCGAAGAATTTCAAGGACATCCTTCTCAGAAAGGACCTTTAGGGTCCCCAAGGGCCCACGAAGAAGAGCATTTTTAGACATTTCTACCAAATGCTCTTCCCCAATGCCTCGCTCCCTCAGGGTCACTGGGGCACCGATGCCCTGTAGAAAATCTTTGTACGCCTTGATGGCCGCTAAGGCTTGGGCTTCTTGATCTTCTAATTCTAACCCGAAGATTTTCTCCCCAAAACGCGCAAACTTGTCCACATCTTCTTTGTACACATACTGCATCCAAGCCGGCATCACCATGGACAGCCCTTCTCCATGGGCAATGTCATAGTAGGCGGACAAAGAGTGTTCGATCCCATGGGAAGCCCAATCCCCTGCACGGCCGAGACCATTGAGGCCGTTGAGGGCCAAGGTGGCTGCCCAAGCAAGCTCTGCTCTGGCATCATAGTCTGAAGGATCCTCCAAAAGCACCTTGGCAGCGGCCATGGTGGTCCTAATGATGCCTTCAGAAAATTCATCTTGCATCAAGGTGTTTTTGGTTCCGCCAAAATAGGCTTCAAACACATGGGTTAAGGTATCCACCACCCCTTTCACCGTTTGATTCCTTGGCAGGCTCTTTTGTACGGAAGGGTCCACAATGGAGAGCCTTGGATAGGTGACCTTTGATCCCCAACCCCATTTCTTCTTCTCTTCTTCATTGGTGATGACCCCACCAGAGTTCATCTCTGAACCCGTAGCAGAGAGGGTTAAGATGCCATATATGGGCAGTGCTTTGTCTGGAAAGACTTTTCTTTCATAGAAATCCCATGGATCTTCTGCATAATAATAGGACGCAGCACAGATCTTTGCCGTATCCAGTACGGAGCCTCCCCCGACAGCCACAATGGCTTCTACTTGCTCTTCTTTCATGAACTGCACCGTTTCACGTACTTTAGATAGGACTGGGTTTGGCTGTACACCGCTCATCTCCACATAGGTGATCCCCGCAGCCTGTAAAGATGCCACCACCTGGTCATAGACGCCGTTCTTAAAAATGGAGCCCTTGCCATAGAGCAGTAACACTTTTTTCTCCCCATATTGCTGCACATAGGACCCAATATTTGGGATGGTATCTTTCCCGAAAACCAGCCTGGTGGGATTGTGAAAATCAAAATTTTTCATTTATTCTTCCTCCTTCAAAATATCCATAAAGCTCTTGACAATCTGTGCCGTAAAGCCCCAGATCACCGTGTCGCCATATTTGTAAAAGTACTGTTTGTTCACAGCCTTACGAAAGGGATACTCTTTGCCATTCTCAATGAGATGATAGGGAAAGTCCTCTCCCAGTTTCGCCGAAAGATCGATCTCATAGATCAAGGGCTTGTGGCTGTCAAAAAAAGAGAAGGGCACAAAGATCAGCCGATCCACTTCCGCCTCATTGGGATGAAACACCTCTGTGTGACACTTGGCCACAAAGGGATACATGGTTTGCCCATAGGGGCTTAAAAAGTAATCCATGGGCCCTAAGACCTCCAAGGACTCTCTAGGGACCCCAAGCTCTTCCATGGTTTCTCGCACCGCAGCCTCCAAAGGCGTTTCGCCTTTGTCAATGCTGCCACCTGGTAGGCAAATATCCCCAGGCTGGCTCTTCAAGGTACTGGCTCGTTTCTCCAACACCAAATGGGGCTTCCCTTCTCGCTGCACCACCAAGAGCATCACGGAGTATTCTCGTCTTTTCCCGATGATCTTGGGCTTTCTTGTCCGAAACAATTCAATGGATCGCAAAGCTATCACCTTATCCTTTCTCTATTTCTCGGGCACCTCCCTGGTCAAAAGATACGCCACATGGAGGCCCTGACAAAGACTTTCTTGATACAAAACCTCTCCGGATGATCCTCTATACCATCCCTGGGAGTGCTACGTTATTAAAAATATTCTTAACATAGACTTAATTCTATTATATCAGGTTTAATCTTTCCTAAAGAGTAAAAAAAATCACAAAAATACGTTATAATGTTAGCAGACTCTGTTCATTTTTATACAGCGTCTGTCCATTGATATCCACACTTCTGTCCTTGGACAGAAGTCATAGCCATAGAGAAAAAACCGGAGGAGACACCATGAAAAAACCCCTACAAAAATGGATTTTGATGCTAGTACTGTTTACCCTACTCATGCCTGGCCTATCCGTGAAAGCTGACATGCCAGAGATCAACGGTTCATCGGCAGTGGTCTTTGATCTAGACAGCTTTGAGCTCATCTATACCAAAGACATGGACAGCCCCATGTACCCAGCCTCCATCACAAAGCTCATCACTGCCTTGGTCTTCTCAGACCATTACAGCGCACGGAAAACTGAGTACCTCACCTATCCCCAAGAAGCAAAACTGGTGCCAGCCTTTGCCATTTACTGGAATTTATACAATATTCCTGTGGGCACAGAGTTTACGGCAGATGAGATGATGCACGCCCTACTCATTCGTTCCTTCAATGATGCCTCCATGGTGGTAGCCATGAATGTAGCCGGTTCTGAAGAAGCCTTTGTGGAGCTCATGAATGAGAAAGCACAGGAACTTGGCATGAACAATTCTCAATTTCGAAATTCTTCAGGTCTTGACCATGAGGAGCAACTCACCACGGCCTATGATTTGATGTTCCTTCTTAAAGCAGCCTACGAAGATCCTTGGATTCGGGAAGTCATGAGCAAACAATCCCATGAGCTGAAAACCAAAGATATGACCCTAGGGCTCATGGAAAACACCAACAAACATGTGGGGCTCTTTGGCAACATCTTAGGGAAAACAGGAACCACTAGCCTAGCTGGGCGAAACTTTGCAGGCATCTATCAGCGTGAAGGTAGAACCCTTGGCAGTATCATTTTACGCTCCAATTATCCCAATGATCCAGAGAATCTACGTATATTTGAAGATACCCAGCGCCTGGTGGACAGCGCCTTTTTAGAAGAGCGCATCATCAAGCTCAGTAAATCCGAAGAAGTGGGCCTCCTACAGGTGTCTTATCGTCCTTATCGGTTCTTTGGTCCCACCAAAGAAATGGAGATCCCTGTGAAAAGCGAAGACAGCCTCTCTTATTATCGAAATGATGTGAACCTACGTGAGGCTGTGGTGAATCTCACCTATAAAGAAGTCACCGCCAGTGACGTGAAAGTAGACAGCATCGTGGGCACCGCCATCTTAAAGGAGCGCCATCGTGAAACCACTGTAAACTTATTGGCTACGGTGGACATGGAAAAGGAAATTCTCAAAACCCATTTGCTCAGTTATATCCTCATCACCTTGACGACCCTCACGGTGACCATTCTCATTCTGTTCCTAGTCATTCGAGCTAGGCAAAAGAAATTGGCTAGAAGAAGACGGATTGAAGCAGCGCGAAAAAAGCGCAAATATGTGGACGAAAGAGGTAAAAAAGGGTTTCTTGAATAACAGCACTTAGGGACTGAACCATCTCGGTCCCTTTCTTTTTCACCAAATTGTTGTCTTTTCTTTCTGCCTTGGCACTATACTAGAGCCAAGCCCTATTATTGAATCAAGAGGTGATGTCATGTCCCATGAAGATCAGGTTTTAGTTTATCCAAAAAAACTACAGATTCCCCGGCGAAAAAAACACTCCACAATGCTCCTTACGCTCCTGTTGCTGCTCCTTACAGTGCTCCTCCTCTATGTAGGTATTGAACTCATGGCCCCCGAGGAATCGGCATCCACAAACCCTTCAGGGGAAGACCATACTGGCTCTTTGGCAGAAGATACCCCTACATTAGAAACTGTTCATATCCTCACCAAGGAAAAGGATCCAGACAGTGCAAAGTATGCCTTTCGCTCAGCCTGGCTGCCTTCGGTACTGAACCTGGATTACCCCAGTGCTAGCGCCATGACCATCCAAGAGCTTAAAGACAGCTTCCACAGTATTTTAGACGTTTATGAACTCTATAAACTCAATGCCGTGATCATGCAAGTACGCCCCACGGGGGATGCACTTTACTTTTCAGAGCTGAATCCACCTTCGGTGTTTGTCACTGGGGATTTAGAAAAGGGCCTCCCCATGGATCTCTTGGCCTTTGCCATAGATGCTGTCCATGCCCGAGGCATGGAATTTCATGCTTGGTTTAATCCTTTCCGGGTCACGGTTTACCAAGAGCCTGAAAAAACCACCGAGGAGATCCTAGAGGACCTACACGAAACAAATTACGCCAGGCTCCATCCAGAGCACGTACTACGCTTTGACCACAAGCTCTTTTTAGACCCAGGACAAAAAGAGGTCCAAGCCTTCGTCCTGGACAGCATCATGGAAGTGGTGCGAAATTATGACATCGATGCAGTCCACCTAGACGATTACTTCTATCCCTACCACAGCACTCGAGAAAATGAAGAAGGCGAACTAGAGCCCTACTTCTTCGGCGACGACGAAGAAGATCTCCGTACTTACCTTACTCATAGAGGGGATTTCCAAGACATCAAAGAGTGGCGCAGAGACAACACCTACCAGTTCATGAAGGGCCTTCATACAGCCATTCATGATCAAAAGCCTTATGTGAAGCTGGGCCTTAGTCCCTTTGGTATCTGGGGCCATGCCGACGAAACCGGTGGACTGGGCTCCAGTACCCCAGTGTCCAGCTCCGAAAGCTATCACCACAGCGTCTTTTTAGACACCAAAAAACTCATTGAAGAAGAGCTCATAGATTATGTGGTGCCCCAAATCTACTGGACCTTTGAAGAAGAGCAAGCCCCCTTTGGTGTCCTTGCCCGTTGGTGGGACCAAGTGGTGGCAGACACAAAGGTGGACCTCTACATTGGCCATGGCAACTATAAAATCCATGAAGCCCAAGGGAACCCCTTCTGGCAAAACACCACGGTACTTAAAGACCAATTGGCCTATACCAGTACACTACCAAATGTTCGGGGCTCTGTCTTCTTCCGTTTTGCCCACTTGGTAGCCCAAGATTCTTCCTTCACCGCCACCACTAGAGCGTTCCTAGAAGCAAACAATGCAGCCATCAGAGCGCATTTTCATCATGTAGCTTTGATCCCAAGAAACAGAAATCTCCCCTCAGCTAAGGCCACAGAACCCAAGGACTTCACCTTGAAAAATGGACAGCTGAAGTTTAAAGACGGCTACGAAGGCTTCTCAGAAATGGAGAAGACAAGCTACTTCATCCTCTATCAGTTCCCCAAAGAGGACCTAAACCCTGAGAACCCTGCCTATATCTATAAGAAAATCCCTGTGAAATCAACAGGGACCACCTACACCTTCAATCACTTAAACACAACAGATTATGTTTATGGCCTTTCAGCCTTCAACAGGCTCCATGATGAAAGCCCCATCCTGTTGCCTGTGGAAGATTAAGGGCATAGCCTCCTCTCTTTCCTCATCTAGTCTAAAAAAAGAAAGCGTAAAAGTGGAAACCTCCTCTTTTGCGCTTTCTTCTTAGGTATGAAATCTTCTATGACTCTTGCACGCTGTCCCTTTGCACTCTATTCACCAAACTTTTCATCCCTCATCACGCTTCTTCTCTGATCTACGGCTTTGCCTTAAGCTTTGGCGTTTAACGTATCCACAATGGGCAAAAGTTCTCTTAAATCATCCAGCATATAGGAGGGCTTAAGGGCCCTTAAACGATCTAAAGAAACTTTACTATAGGTCACACCTGCAGTGTACGCCCCAGCGCCTTGTTCACAAAGAATGTCGTAGACGGCATCCCCCACCATGATGGTTTTTGTAGGATCCACCCCTCCCAAAAGCTCGCAAGCCTTTAAGAGTGGTTCTTTAGAAGGTTTGTGCTCCTTGGTATACTCCGGCGTGACGATGACATCAAAGTACTTGGTAAGGCCTAGGCAAGATAGGCTACGCCGAGCCATCTCCTCTCTTTTAGAGGTGACAATACCTAGGGGCAGACCCTTGGCCTTCAAGTGAATCAGCGCTTCTTCTACTCCTTCAAAGGCCGTGACCATCTCATCGTGGTGCTTCAGATTATGTGCTCTATAAAAGTCTAATAGATCCTTGGGATCCTCTTCATAACGCCTGAGGGTCTTCTCCAAGGGTTCTCCAAAAAAATTATAGATGGTTTCATCCGCCACGGTGATGCCCAGCTTCTCAGTAAACATAGCCTGGAAAGAGGCATAAATCAGTGCATTGGTATCGGCCACGGTACCATCTAAGTCAAATAAAACAGCTTCAATCATGTAACTACTCCTTTTTTTGTGCATTTGTCTTCTAGTATAGCAAACTTTTAAGCTTCTTTTGTTAAGGTTTCATAGACACCTGGGATTTTCCAGGAGATTTCCTTAAAATCTTCGGAAATTCATGGTATCATGTAGATTGATATAGAATATGAAAAAAAGAGGACAAACATTATGAATTTGAAAAACATACCCTTTTATGATTTCATCGCTGTGGCCTTGATCTTTATCCTCATCTACAGTGGGCAATCGATCCTGGCAAACGTGCTCATTGGGTCGTATCTTATTTTCACCGTCTATCGAAATATGCCTACTCTGCAAGCCACCAAAGGCAGTAGAGCTTACAACGCTGGCAATGTGGACATGGCCATGGAGTATTTTAGAAGAGCGGTGAATCATCCCTTTGCAAAACCTTACATCAAATCCAGCTATGGCTATACCCTCCTTAGAGAAGGACAGTTGGAGGAAGCGGAAAAGTATCTTGTGGAAGCCCAGGAAAGCAACATGAAGGATCCTCGGTTCCGTTACAACAACACCTTAAACCTCTCCATCTTAGCATGGAAAAAAGGTGACCTGGATCGCGCCATCACCATCGTAGAAGAAATCAAAGACAGCTATAAAAACTCCATCATGTATGAAATCCTTGGCTATCTATACATCGCTGAAGGTGATTATGAGAAAGCTCTAGCCCTAAATAAAGAGGCCCATGAGTTCAATGAAGGAGATCATGTGATCACAGACAACTTGGCCCAATCTTATTATTTCCTAGGCGAGTATGACAAGGCAGAGGCCCTTTATGAAGGCATCGTAAATTATGTCCGGTTCCCAGAAGCCCACTATTATTATGGGATGATCCTTTGGAAAAAGAAGGATTATCTAGGAGCCCATGAAGCTCTCTCCATGGCCACAAAGCTTAAAATGTCTTTCCTCTCCATCTTAAGTAAAGAAGATCTGGACGCGGCATTTACAGCCTTTCAAAAGGATTTGGCGGATCAAGGCCTTAGCTTAGAAGCATTGCAACAAGCCAAAGAACAAGAAGAGGCGGCAAAAAAAGCACTGGAAGAAGCACAAGAAGAACAAGTTGAAGAACAAAAGGTCAGTGAATACAAAGTGGATTAATACCACCCAAAAGTTTCGAAAGAACCCAAGGGGTCTAAGAAGATGCGCAAGCTCTCCTTAGACCCCTTGTTATTCTCCCCTTCATATTTCACTCATTTTCTTTCCACGGCACCGCTATAGCTCATAGGTTTCTAAGATCTTGGCCAAAGCTGTATCCGCATGGAAGGTTTTGGCTTCCTCAAGCAAAGCCTTGGTTCCGGTCTCTGGCAAATGGGTGAGCAAAAGCTTTTTCACCCCCGCTTCTTTGGCCAAAATGCCCGCTTCTTTCCCTTGGAGGTGATGCTTCATATAGTAGGGCTCCGTGCTCAAATAGGTGGCCTCACAAAGAAATAGATCTGCCCCTTTGGCCGCTTCTTTGATGCCTTCGCAAAGACCCGTATCCGCAGAATACACAAAGGTTTTCGTCCCATTTGTGATGCGTAGGGCATAGGTTTCGATCAGATGCTCCACCGGCACAAAATCCACTTGAAGCCCAAAAACATCTCTCCTCTTTGCGCCCCTAATCTCTTCCCAATGAAAGAGTCCATTTTTCATGAGTTTTTCCTCCAGCCAAGGGTCCATCTTCGGACTATAGAGGGGAATGGGTGCCACAGGGTATCCCATATACTTATGTCCCTCTCGTTCATAGCGAAACAAGAAGAGATCAGACAGGTGATCAAAATGATGATGGGTCAAGATGATGCCGTTAATGTCTGCTAAGGCACAGACTTTTTTTAAGTTGAACAAGCTACCGTTGCCTACGTCTATCAGAAGGTTCTTTCCTTCATGGGTGATGAGATAGGAAGAGCAAGCACCTCCTGGCTGGACCGTGGTGGAATTGTTCCCTAGTACCGTAATCTTCATCTACTTATCTCCTATAGCTTTTCTTCTTATTCTAGCAAAAGGTTCGCCCATAACCAAGACTTAGGTTTTAGTATAGTCCCTGAGATCCCTGACGCATTTTTGGGCACAAAAAAAGGATGCTACTACCTCGTTTATCCCGGGATGTCTACAAGGTCATAAAGGCCTTCTAGTCCCACGGTTACCTAGAACAGTGTTCACATCTTTCTTTGTTAATATTTTATCCAAGTATGATTTTAGCCAAAATACTCATTCTTGTCAATAGGCTTTCTTAAACCAGGGAGAGCCTCCCTTCTTCCCTAAAACCCCAGAAGAATATTGAAAATTATGGCACGCCATAAAGAAAAGATCTTGGAAAAGCATTGCTCTTCTAAGACCTTTTCCCCTGGCCCTTCTATAGGCCCAGCAATCTATTGATGCCTGCTTGATCAAAGCCAACAAGAATGGATCCTTCAATATCGATGACAGGCACCCCCATCTGATTGGACTTTTTCACCATCTCCATGGCTGCTACGCGATCTCTAGACACATCCTTATCTTCAAAGGACACACCCTTCTCTCTCAAATAGTCTTTGGTTCGATGACACCATCCACACGTGGGGGTGCTATAAATGATTACTTTTTTCATAGACTTCTTTCCTCCTGTATTTCATATACCCTATAGGGGTATTTTACCAGAGAATGCCTCCTAGGTCAACCCGGTTCTTTTTTGTCACCCTGCATTCTATTTTAGGTTGACGAACTCTTGTTTGATGCTATACTAAGAAGTAGAAGAACCTAAAAGGAAGTGCGCTGTATTGAGTAAAGAAAAAGTATTCACCCTACTGGAAGAGCATCGAGGAGACTATCTTTCGGGAAATTACCTGAAGGACCACTTAGGTGTTTCACGTAACGCCATCTGGAAGGCCATCCAGGCCTTGAAAGCAGAAGGCCATGATATTGACGCCAAAAAAAACAGCGGCTATAGACTGAGTAAGGACAGTGATGTGCTCCACTTGGCCAGTCTACAAGACGCCTTGGGGAAGGACCACCCTTATGAAGTGCATCTTTTGACAGAGGTGCCCTCCACCAATACCTGGCTCAAAGAATTAGAAAACCAAAAGAACAACACGTTGGTCTTTGCCAAAAAACAAACGGCAGGACGGGGAAGGCAAGGAAGAAGCTTCCATGCCTTGGACGAAGGGGGGCTCTACTTCTCTTTGCTGAAAACCACAGATTTAGGAAGCTACAATCCCTCCCTGGTGACCATGGCCTGCGCCGTGGCCCTACAAGAAGTTTTGGCAGAGGCCATGGAAGGACTCGTCTCCATCAAATGGGTCAACGATCTCTATATCCATGGAAAGAAAGTCTCTGGGATTTTAACTGAAGGAAGCCTAGAGATGGAAACCGGTGCCTACTCTAGTCTTATCATAGGCATTGGCATCAATGTGAACACTCAGTCCTTTCCTCCTGAACTAAATGACATTGCCACCTCCATGGCCCTGGCCACGGGGAAGACCTTCCACCGGGTGGCTTTGGCTAAAAAGATCTTAGCGAAGATAGAGGCTTACCTCCGTCTCACCAAAACGGATCCAGAAACCCTCCTTGCCCGCTACAAACAGCATCTGCTCTATCTAGGAGAAAGCATCCTCTTCACCCATGAAGGGCAAGAAAAAAGCGGACAACTTGTGGACCTCACCAAAGAAGGCCACCTGCTGGTCAAAAGAGGCGACCACCTTTTGACCCTCCACTCGGGAGAAATTCGCATTCGTAAAGGAGACACCCCATGAAGACAAGACGACTCCCACTCACCACCTTAGATCTCACCCTCATTCCCCTATTCACCGTATTGACCATCCTTGGGGCTACCATACGCATTCCTTTGGGCACGGTCCCTGTATCCCTCCAAAGCGTCTTTGTGCTCTTATCAGGCCTACTCTTAGGAAAAAAAGGAGCCCTATCCCAAGGGCTCTATGTGCTCCTGGGTCTTCTAGGCCTTCCAGTGTTCACCGGTGGCGGAGGACTGTTATACATCTTTACCCCCACCTTCGGCTATCTCCTAGGATTCATCATGGCCAGTTACTTGGTGGGTAGCTTCATGGAGAAGAGGCCCACCAAGTCATTACCCTTCCTACTTCTCTATGCCTTTCTGGGGCTTTTGACCATCTACGGCTTTGGGGTCACCTATCTCTATGTGCTCATGGGCGTTTATTTTGCCACCCCCTTGCCCTTTATAAAAGCCCTGCAAGTGGGCGCGTTGATCTTTTTGCCCATGGATCTTGTGTGGGTTGCTTTGGGCGCAGTGCTCACCAAGCGCTTGCAAACCTTACCCTTATTCTCTAGGCGTCTACACACCTTCGAAAAGGTCTGAGCAGAAGACGGTAAAAAGCACTTAACCAAAAAGGCCTGATGAAAGTATTGATTCTTCTTTCATCAGGCCTTTTCTATTGGGTTGTTTTTCTTCTTTTTGCTTCTTTTCCTTTAGGCTCCGTAGGCACCTAAGGGGAATCCTCTTTTAGAGGGCCTTGGCCATGGCCAAGTTGGCAATGTTTTCGATGTTCTTTCGAATATCCATCTCAAAGATTTCCTGGGCATTTTCCACATAGGATTTGGTGATGTTTAAGGTCCCTGCCATGATGAACTTCTTTTGAGTGGGGGAGGCGCGATACACCAAATCACTCACTTCATCCAAGGATTCACGGTACTTGAGATCCGAAATGATGCTAAGAAGCTCCTCATTGACATTCCGTACTTTCCCCTTGATGAGGTTCTTCTTCTCTGCCAAATCATAGGCAATACGAAGAAGCATATAGTTTCTCTCGGTGATGAATCGCTCATCCTTTTTCAGGGTGGCGATGACATACCGCAGCGCTTTGGAGACATTGTTCAAATAGAAGGTGGTGGTCTCGGTGCCCACCAAGAACGCCAAGAGACTTCTTAATGTGGTTTCTAGAATTTCCGCTTCGGATTCTTCCCCAATTTCTAGGAAAGACCCATCGGCTTGCTGGTTTTTGGCCAGGATCCGAAGTAGATTGTCTCGGTCATATTGAATGGCCATTTTGGCTTCTTTATGGGTGAGTCCTGAGATGGCCATCTTTTCTCGGATGTTCACATCAAAGCTGAAGGCCGCTTCATCCAAGAAGTATCCTCTGGAGAGGTTCTTCATGGTGGTTTCACTCATGTCCATGGGCACAATGCGGTTGAGGCCCATACCCATCACCGGGTCTAAGACTGTCTCCATCATGATGAAGCTGGTTTCTGAAGATAAGATGGAATGGGTTTTAGACAAGGCTAAAATCTCTTCCCGAATCTGTTCTTGCTCCACCCCACGGGCAGAACGCTCTTTTTCCACCAAGGATTCCATTCTCTTTCTCGCCCACACTTTTTGAATGAGCTTGGAGTTTTCTTCAATTTCAAGCTTGTCTAGATCAATGTGCATGGTGTAATCCACTTCATCTACGATGCCTTTGATCTCAATTCTTCCCTCAATGGACCCTTCCACCAAAGCAAAGATGGTAAAGGGCTCTCGGTCATAAAGATAGGTGATGGTCCCTGGATAGGTGCGCTCCACCACCATGTCCCCAAAATCAATCTCCGTGACATCCAGCTGTGGATTATGGATCCGATTGAACTGACGAAGGATGATGTCATCGATGCGCTCTCCTTCTTCAATGAACTCAGGTCGACCATTGCCCACTTCTGCCAAGCGGTTGATGAAGTAGCTGTTCACCTCTGTGTCCATGCCGATGGGGAAAATCCGGTGGTCGCCCACATTGGTGCGGACATACTCCAGGATTTCATCCTCCTCTGCCACCACGTCATCGGTAAAGAGGAAAATGGTGGTTTCCACTTCTTCTTCCTCTGCCTCTCGAATGGCATCTTTTAGTGCCTCAAAGGTGCATTCCCCTTCTCTGGTGGTGAGGCCCTCAATCCATTCTGTAGCCGCAGCAAGGTTTTCCTTGGTGTACTTCACCTTCCCCCACTCAGAGAATTTATATACTTCTTCATTGTACGCCATGAGGTTGAAGGTATCTCCCTCTTCTAAGCTTCTCAAGGCGATGAGCATGGCATTTTTGGCTTCTTCTAACTTAAAACCATCCATGGACACGGAGGTGTCCAAGATGAAGTGATAATTGGTGGTATACTCCACAGGAATATCCGGCAATACCGGCGCAAGCTTCAGCATGAGTATGGATTTTTCCATCTCTTCTTCAAAAAAGCTATAGCCCATACCCGCAGCAATTTGAGGCTTTTCTTCTCGCAGGGTCAAAATGAAGTCATGGTCTAAGGTTTGTCCCTTTTGCACCGTCACCTTGGACAAGGTGTCGTCTTCTCTTTCTACTTTGATCTTATGACTGGGCGACTTTACAATCATTTTGCTGTAGGACTCCACCAATAAAGACAAGTAAAAGTCCAGCTCTTCTCCTTCTTCTGCTTCTTCATCCTCTCGGTAATACACCGGCTCCACAATGGAAGGCACGTAGAGGGACAAGGTGTCATCTTCATAGGTCAATTGATCCATATAAGAGATCTTCACATTGACCTTCTCATTGGGCAAAATGTTCCCAATGGTGATGGTGAAGTACTCATCGTCTTTTTGTTCCAGACTCAAGGTATTGATGCCCTCTTCTTTGCTCTCTTCCAAAGTTCTCAACACAGCTTCTCGGTCTTCCACCATGGCCTTTAAGTTCCGGCCACCTAGGTTTACCTCTAACCCTGTAATGAGAGACGTAGCGGGGGCTGGAAAACTATAGACCCCTTCTATATTCTCTCCCGTGGTATTTTTATAATCTTGGGAAATGGTGTATTCAATGTACTCTCCACAAATGTTCCCTGTGACTTCTAAGCGGTTCAACTTCACCTGCTTATTGTCCCGGGTGGAAAGACCATATTTTTTCATCATTTTTGACCTCCTTCGCAAGGCATCTTTATCTCCATTATAAGCCATAGAGCCATGGACTTAAAAGGGGAAACTTTACTTTCTTCTATCATGGAAGGCAAAAAGAGAAAAATGCGCCTCTCCAAAGAATCTGCCCATGAAAACAGCGCTCTTCCTTGTAAAAGAAAAGCGCTGAAAGATTTCTAAAGTATGATGTGCCCAGCCACAAAAGCTAGGCACATAATGAGAGACTACTTTGGCCATGGATTCTTCCAAACACGAAAGCCCCCATGCCTCTTCATCTCCATGGTACCCGAAGCACCACGAATTTAGTATAGTAAAATCCTTGGGCAAAATCAATAATTTTTCTTGAAAAATCACAGGAATATCACAAGGATTTAATCTTTGGCTACAGCTCATGATGACACGTCTACAGCCCAGTGACATCACCTGTATTCAAGGTTACTGCATTTTTCTACGATCCTCCATGTGAATGACTTTGGTTTTATGCTCATGGTTTACCAAATGCTTTTCACAGTACTCGTAATTCCCCTCGCATTTAGAGCAGTACCGAAATTCCATGTTGGGATCGTCTTTCTCGGTGATGCCACAAACGGTGCACTTATGAATGGAGGCCGTTCTTGTGGAAAACTTTGCCGTCTCAATGTTTCTACGCATCTTCTGGGTCTTCGATCGCCTTTTTTGATCCTTCATGAACCCTGGGCCAAAGAACACCAAAAAGTTAAGAAGGGATGCCAAAATGCCCACTCTACCAGAGAAACCAGTGCCAATGAACTCCATGACTACCAAAATGCCATAAAGGAATCCTAAGTACTTTACCTTCACCGGCAAGACGAAATACAGATTCACTTGGCTTTCAGGGAAGGTGGCTGCATAGGCTAAAAACAGGGTCATGTTTAGATAATAGGTGGTGGTGAAGCCCGTATAAAAACCTACCAAAACCGTCATGATATACCCCAAGAGGTAATAGGTATTAAACCGGGTGGTACCCCAAGCCATCTCCAACACCCGTCCAATGTAGAAATAAAAGAAAAAGCTGATGATCATAAAGAAACTGGTGGACCCTGGGACAAAGACGAAGGTCACCACTCGCCATACTTGACCAGCCATAATGTGAGGCCGGCTAAAGGCCAGCAAACTACTGAGCATCCTATTGGAGCCTAAATCCACCATAAAGACCAAAAATGACCCGAGCATGATGTATTTCATCAAGTCTTTGATGGCGATACGCGCCACCAATTTATCTAGTTTTTGTAAAAATTTCACTATCTTCTACCTTCCTTCAAGCCAAGATTTCTTCGCACTCTAGTATACTAAAGGATATTTAAAATCCCCTTAATGCTTCTCTATTTTACCACAGTTCTTCAGCAGACCAAAGGCATGGCCATAGATTCTTTACCCTTTGTCTTTTGCATTGTTCCCCATTGCTTCATACAATAACAGTAACAAAAAGCAGCTAAAGGAGTGATTTCCATGACCCAAAAGATCCTGACTCTATTCACGGACCTTCTGTTTATTGGCCTATTTCTTTTGTTGACGTTTTTTGGATTAGGCCCTGTGTTCTTGGCAGATGGGTCTACAAAAGAGCGGCTCGTTACCTTACTTGTGGTGGTGATCCTCTACATCCTATGGTGGGCAGGCTACTTTATTCTTCGAAAAAAGCAAAAGCGCAACTGACTCCTCCCATGAAAGGTCTTCTTGCATCCACACTTTAAGAAGAAATTCAGCATTACCCATGGAAAAACTAAGAAGATTGGTCTATAATTTTCTAGTATCCATCATTTTGACACAACTTTGGAGGAACCTTGGATTTAGGGCTCCTACTATTAGAATTAATTATGAAGAACTCGTTACTGCGATGATTTTGGAGGAAACCACATGAAGTACCTTTTAAAAACCGTCTGGTTTGTCCAGGCTTTCCTTATAAGACTGCTCCCCATGGTAATGCTCCTGGCAGCACATACCATCGGTGAAGTCTATGTCTATAACTGGGACCCCTTTGTGGTGCTAGAGATTACCACACTGCCAGAACTTTTTGGTCCCTATCTATATCTTTATGTGGCCCTGGGCCTCTTGATTCTTTTGTTTTTTTTCATGAGACTGGCCATTTTGGCACGGGTCATGACCGTAGGCATCCTACTGGCCCAAGTACTGCTCTTCCTCTCCTTGTGGGACATCTACATTTATGATCTCCCAGAGAATCCCTATCCTACTTTTTATCAGCATATTCTCTATGCCATGATCCTGGGATTCATATTGCAAGCCTCCTGGCATCTGCTGTATACAGGGTATCGAAAAGGGATCTACTACATCAATGTAAAGCGTACCCAAAGGAAAACCGAGAAGAACTTAAGAAAAGTTCCCGTTAAGAAATCTTAAGCCCTTCATGGATCACAGATAAATCATAAAGTCCCTGAGCCTCTATCAAAGAGAGGTTCAGGGACTTTTGATGATTATAGATGGTTCTCTTATTCTTGACCTTCTTCATTCACCAGAGCTTTTAAAGGAAAGGTTGCCCGCATGATGGTCCCTTCCTTAGGGGCACTCAAGGCTTCTACCATGCCTTCATGGGTCTCTACGATCCATTTGGCAATGGATAGTCCTAGCCCTGAACCTGCCTTATCTTTAGTCCTGGCCTTATCTCCCACGTAAAAACGTTGAAAAATATGCTCCAGGTCTTCTTTTTGGATCCCCTCGCCATCATCACAGACGGACAAAACATAACCTTCTTGCGTTTTCTTCGCCATCAGCTTGATGGTCCCCCCTTCCTTTGTAAACTTCACGCTGTTGTCAATGAAGATGCGAAGCAGCTGTTTTAAGAGTCTACGGTCTTGCAGCACCTTAAAGGCTTCTGCCTCCACCAAAAATTTTCGATCTGGGACACTTAAGGAAAAGTCTTTGGCTGTTTCTTCTAGTAAATCCTTCATGGAAAAAGGTGCTACTTGAAGGGTGACTTTCAAAGTTTCTCCTTTGGCTATGAAAAGAAGATTTTCTACCAAGACGCTCATGTGATCTGTTTCCTGGCGAATGGCCGTGATGGCCTCCTCCAATACCTCTGGGTCTTTTTTTCCCCAGCGCATGAGTAGATCATTATAGCCTTTGATCACGGTTAGAGGTGTTCTCAGCTCATGGCTGGCATCGGACACAAATTTGGCTTGCTTTTCATAGGCATCATCCATGCGCTCCAAGAGACTGTTGAAGGTTATGGAAAGCTCTCTAAGCTCATCTTGCACCTCTGGTACGTCAATGCGATCATGCAGATTTCCAGGCCCTATGGCTGCCGCGGATTTGGTCATGGCCAAAATGGGGCGAAAACTCTCCTTGGACATGTAATAGCCCACCACATAGCTGACAAAAATGCCAAAGATGGAGGCCAGCAATAGCGTCACCAAGGTCACAACATTCATGAAAGAAAACACCGACAAGTCCTTGAGGACATAGAGGGTCACAAGGCCTTCTTTGCCCGGGGCTCGAACACTTCTGACAATGAGCTTTGAAGAGGTCTCTTCCCCTCTCTCCAAGTCCTTTTGAAGCCGCTCCTCTCCTTCTTCCACGACCAGTTTCAGGTGTGGCAAGGACCTAAGGATTTCCTCCCCTTCATGGATTTCCACATAATAAGGAAAGAGGACCCCTGCTTTTAAAAGATCCTCCGCTGTATAGACCTCTCCCCGGAGGATGCCCTCCTCTAAACGCCCCAGTAGATTTTCCACCTCTTGCACCGCTGTCAGGCGGTTATAGAGCTGGGTACTGAAAAACACCGCCAGATTGATGAACAGGAGGACACTGGTGAAAATCAGCGCATAGTTCCACGTCATTTTTGTGGACAGTTTTAACCCTTTCATGAGCACTACCGAATGATGTAGCCTGCGCCCCGAACTGTGTGAATGAGTTTCACCTCATAACCATCGTCCAGTTTGCTTCTAAGAAAACGGATATACACATCCACCACATTGGTTTCACCTTCAAAGTCAAAGCCCCATACATTGTTCAAGATTTTCTCTCGAGTCAACACAATCCCTTGGTTCTCCAATAAATAGCCCAGAAGATCAAATTCTTTTTTGGTCAGCTCTTTCTTTTCTCCATCTCGGTACACTTCGTAGTTTTCTCGATTGAGAGAAAGCCCCTGAAAGGTCAAGAGATTCTTGGCCTCTTCTTTGGGGGCTTTCTTGCGAAACAGCACCCGAAGCCTCGCCAAGAGCTCCTCCATCTCAAAGGGCTTGGTCAAATAATCGTCTGCCCCCATATCCAGGCCCTTGACCTTATCTGCCACGCCATCTCTAGCGGTGATCATGATGATGGGTAGATCCGTAAAGGTTCTTGCCCGCCTTGTGACCTCCACTCCATCCACAATGGGAATCATCAGGTCCAGGAGCATCACATCGTATGTTTTATTCATGAGGTTCATGAGAGCACTTTGACCGTCGGATACAATATCCACATTGTATCCTTCGTGGGTCAGCTCCAGTTCCATGAACCTGGCCAGTCGTCTTTCATCCTCTACGATGAGTATATTTTTCATACATTCCCTCTCTTTGCCACAGAATCTCTCTTAGGTTTCTTCCTCAAAAAGATACAAGTAGTCTTCATAGCCTTCTTCTTCCATCTGCGCCTTCGGAATAAAGTGCATAGCGGCGGAATTGATACAATAACGAAGTCCTCCTTGGTCTTTGGGCCCATCGGTGAATACGTGTCCCAAATGGGCGTCTGATGTTTTACCACGCACTTCAATGCGGTGCATGCCAAAATCAAAATCCGCTTTTTCTTTCACCGTACGCTTTTCAATGGGCTTTGTAAAACTAGGCCACCCACATCCCGCATCGTACTTATCACGACTGGAAAACAGCGGTTCTCCAGTATACAAATCCACATAAATCCCCTCTTCAAAATGCTGATCATAGAGATTTCTATGGGGCATTTCCGTACCATTTTCTTTGGTTACATGAATCTGAAGATCTGTCAGTTCCTTTAAGATGTCACTTTCGTCCCGGGTAATATACGCCCTTCTTTTCATCTTGTTTCATCACTCCTATAATTTGAAGAATCAAATGAATGTTCTTTTGATTCTTTCCCCAGTCATGAACGGTTTTCTCCACCTTGCTTTTAGACACCATGGAGAGTTTTGTCTCCATCTCTCCTTCTTTCTTTAACCTCACCTCTAGATACTCCCCATTGGAGACCATGGATTTTTTGAAAAAGATCTTGAAAAATCCATCCTCCTCTGTGAGGGTTCGTTCTTCCATGAGGGTCTCTGTACGCTTTCTAAAATCCGCCTCAATGAGGTCATAGACCTTCTTCAGAGGCATCTTCACCACAGTATCCTGCTCTTTGACCACCGCCATAGTTTTCCTCCTTTACCTTGGTTCTTTTTGTCTATTATACTATGAAAAAAGTCCTTCTCCACAAATTTTACAGGTATTTACTGGCCTCTCTTCTGGTTAAGGAAGAGACGTCATAGGTATGTAGCACTTCTTGAACAAAGACCTTATTGGTCTTGCTATATTCCCTTAGGGCCCAGCCTAAAGCTTTGTCCACAAAGAATTCTCCTGTGTGAAGCCCCTTGGACAACACAAAGGCCAAAAGCGCCTCATCAGTATCTTTCTTATAAGACAACTGAAACAAAATGGCGATGCGCTTTAGCCAAATGTCCTCTTGTGAAATGAGCTCCACCAAGTGTTCTTTAACAAAGGAAGATCTTTGGGCCATGGGACCTAACACCTTTGATGCCAAAGCATCGATGGTATCCCACCAGGGCTCCTTTAGGGCCAAAGACAGAATCCGCTCTAGATCCTCTGGAGTCAAGGTCTTTTCATACTTCACCAAGAGGTCTATGGCCATATACTTACACTCCCGATGGGGATACGCATAAAGAATTTCCGCATCTTTCAAAGGGTCTCCTTGATAGCTTTTTAGAAACCCCCGAAAGAGGGCTCTTCTTTCGGGGGTTTTGATGCCCAAAAAGGAAAACTGATACCGCATATACTTTTCCATATAAAAGGCATTCTCCTCCTGGGCTTCTGCCTTCATGGATCTGAGGAGATCTTCCATGGACATCTCCATCTCTCCTTTAGCCTAAAAAGGGCAGATGAATGAACCCAAACATCTGGAGCCCAATGGTATTGATGGCCAAATTGGCAAACATATGGACCATATAACTGTTGTAAATATGGCCATTTTTCTCATTGAGGAAGTTGAAGAAAAGTCCGCTGATGAAAAGGCCCAATAGAGCTAATAGGGTGATCAAAGGGTTTGCCCATCCATCAATGATGCCCACATGATACAAAGAAAAGAGCAGCGCACTACAAAGATACGCTGGCCCTCTCCCCAGGGATGCACGGAGCTTTAAGAAGCCAAAGCCTCGAAAAAAGAATTCTTCTAAAAAAGCATTCACCAAAGGGATGTACAAGGCGATGAATAAAAAATTATCCCTATTGACCATAGCGCCTGTTTGAAGAGCCTCTTCTATGGTCCCTAAATCCAAGAAGTCTTTGATGAATACATACAGGACCAGTAAAAATACATAGACCCCCAACCCCAGTACAACGGACTTTCGGAAGGCACTCCTGCCCAAATCATTGCGTAGTACGGAGAATAGATCCATACTTTTTACTTGCCAATACATGATCCAAGGCATCCCTATGAACAGCACCACCTTTATGGCGGAACGCAACCCATAGCCAAACTGAAACTGCGCATCTAAAAAAAAGGTGATGATACTTCCCAAAAGAAGAATCATCAAAATGGTCCTCCCCTCTTTTCTTCGCCGCTCTCTACCAAAAATCTCTCCCATGACGCCTCCTTGAACAAATACGTAATACTCTATATTCTTTATTCTATGCCCTTTGAAGAAATCCTTCTTCTTATACTATGTTTTTCTATTTTTACACTATCTCTTTTTTCTACAGTGCTATCATATACACTGGAACTTTCCCTAGCAAACAGGAAGCTTTCTCGGTATACTAAAGAAAATTCACCCCAAAAGAGGAGGACACGCTATGGAACAGCTCTTTACCAAAGAAGACCACCAAGCGCTGAAGGAAAAAGATCCCTTGATGAAGAAAGTTATGGAGACCATTCCTTTAACGCCTAGAAGCCTAACACCTGATCTTTTTCAAAGTCTTCTCAAAAGCATTGTAGGGCAGCAAATCAGCATGAAAGCCCAAGAAACCATTTGGCAAAGATGCCTAAAGGCCTTTCCCCAAATCACCCCGAAATCCATCTCCGAGGCTCCTTTGGACACCCTTCGGGGGCTTGGCCTCAGTGGCCCCAAAGCCTCTTACCTCAAAGGTACCGCCACCATGATTTTTCAAGGTACCCTGGACCTGGAAACCCTCCCTTTTGCCTCCGATGAAGAGGTCATAGAAGCCCTCACAAAACTCCCAGGCATTGGCCCTTGGACCGCAGAAATGGTCCTCATCTTCACCCTAGGTAGAAAAGATGTCTTAAGTTATGGAGATTTGGCCATAAAAAGAGGGCTCATGATGCTCTATGGCCATGACACCCTTTCTAAAAAACAGTTTCAGTATTATAAGCAGCTGTTTTCCCCCCAAGGCACTTTGGCTGCCCTCTACCTTTGGGAGGTCTCCTCTGGACACTATGATCTAGAGGCCATAAAAGCCTCATTGTAATGAAGACAAAGGTATGTGCTTCTACGCTTATTCCAAGGTGATTTCTTCCCCCGTGGAGATGTAGGCCACCTGGTCTCTCAAGGTCTCATGTAATCGCTGATACATTTTTAAGCCCGTGCAGTGACAGGTGTAGTACAAGGTATCTCGTTCCCTAAGCCTTTTTGCAAGTCTTGGCACATATGTATCATCCTTGTGGATTTTGGAAGGCTTTTTCACATGAAATCCACCAAAGACCGCAGCCACTTCAATCTTTTTCTCCTCCACAGCTTCCAGCACATTGAGAATCCCTCGATGGCCACAGCCGGTGAACAGAAAATTTTGTCCACGCTCCTCCAAAAGAAGATTTTGCTCATGATGAAAGTCATCGGGCAATACCCGGCCATCTTTTTCCATATACAGCGTTTCATTGCCTGGAGGCATCATCTCTTCCAAGGAAATCTTCGACAGCAAATGAAGTCTTGGAGACACTGCGAGATCTTCTTTCACCACCTCCACTTGGGGGTGGTTTTTATAGTCTTTGGCAAGGCCAATGTCCTTGAGCACCCCATTTTCTTGCTTGGAAAAGTGGGGCAAAAAGGCTTCTTCATGGATGTAGACCTGGGCTTTATCATTCACGGATAAAAAGGCCTTTAGACCGCCACTGTGATCTTGGTGTCCATGGGACAAAAAGGCTTTGGTCACCTCTTCCAAATGCACACCCAAATTCTTTGCATTGTCTAAAAAGGACGCATCCGGGCCAAAGTCAAAGAGGAGTTTCTCTTCTTCTGATTCTATATAAAGCGACAACCCATGGGCCGCAGTGAGTCCTTCCTTGGCCAAATCATTTTCCAGTAGTACCGTCACCTTCATCTCTTTTCCCACCTTTCACCTCTTTCTTCAAAGAGATTCTTTCTTCTACATGATTGTACCCCAATTCTACAAGATCTGTAAAATTGGGGTACCTTTTATTTGGACCCTAGAAAAGATGTCCCTTCCTTATGGTCTCTAGTATTTTACTTTATGAAGAACCTTCTATGCCCATGGGGTGGCGGTCTAAAAGATCAAGATACTACCGCAAGAAGTTTCCTTCCTCAGGTTCCCTTTTTCTTTCCTATCCCACTTTCCCTTGGAGCACTTCTTTTCCAGCCTCTTCCACAAATTGATTGGTGTAGAGTTCATAGTAGTGCCCGCGGTTTTTCAAGAGTTCTTCATGAGTGCCTTCCTCTAAGATTTCCCCTTGGTCTATGACCAAGATCCGGTCGGCATTTTTGATGGTGGATAAACGGTGAGCCACGATGAAGCTGGTTCGATTGGTCAACACCTCTTCAATGGCCTTTTGAATTTTGGCTTCAGACTCTGTATCGATGGAGGAGGTGGCCTCATCCAAGAAGAAGAGTCTTGGCTTGCCAATGATGGCTCTGGCAAAGGACACCAGCTGCTTTTCTCCTGTGGAGAGCATGCCGCCCCCTTCGCCCACTTCTGTGTCATAGCCCTTCTCTAGTTTCATGATGAAGTCATGGGCATGGACCACTTTGGATGCCTCGATGATTTCTTCCTCCGTGGCCTCCAGTTTTCCGTAACGAATGTTTTCTCTGATGGTGCCACTGAATAAGTGTGGCGCTTGGAGCACATACCCGATATTTGAGTGGAGCCAGCTTTGAGGCCGATGCTGATAGTCCTCCCCGTCGATGAGAATTCTTCCTTCACTGGGTTCATAGAATCTACAAGCAAGGTTCACAAGGGTACTCTTTCCTGAACCCGTTTCTCCCACCAAGGCGATGGTTTCCCCAGCTTTTACCGTAAGGTTAAAGTCCTTTAAGATGTATTCGCCCTCTTTATAATAGAAGCTTACCTTCTCAAAGGTCACATCTCCATGGATCTTCCCATAATCTTCTTTTTGCACCACCAAGTCATCCACAATTTCTTCCTTTTCATGAAGCAGTCCCATGACTCGTTCTGCCGCCGCTTGAGCCCCAATCATTTCTGTATAAATTCTAGCCAGTTCTAAAATGGGGTCAAAGAATTGACGGGCATAGGTGATGAAGAGCACCAAGGTGCCATAGGTGAGGAAGCCATCCATGAGGAGGTTACTGCCCATAAAAAGGGTCAGCACCGTGCCCACGGCGGAGATAAAGAGGGTCATGGGCAAGTACCCTGCCGAGAGGGTGGCTGCCCGTACCGAGGTCTTTTTCATGTCTGTGGTGACCTCTTGAAACTCTTCAATGTTCAGCTCTTCTCTCACCAAGGTTTTGGTGGTCTTGGCACCCACAATGCCATCGTTGAAGAGCCCTGTGATTTTGGAGTTGATCTTTCGTACATTTCGGTAAGACACCAGCATTTTCTTTTCAAAGAAGACGCTGACCAAGGCCAAAACAGGTACGGTGAGGAGGGTGATCAAGGCCAACTGCCAGTTGATGAGGAGCATCACTATAGAGATGCCCAGCATCATGGTGCCACCCCACACCAAATCCACCACGCCCCAAGCCACGGTTTCAGAAATTTTCGTGGCATCGGAGGTGGTCCGGGCAATCATCCAGCCCACGGCGTTCTTATCATAGTAACTAAAGGACAGCCGTTGTAGTTTTTCGAAGGCATCCTTTCGAATCTTATAGACAATGTTCATCTCAATCTTTCCCGCACGGCGGATGAAGAGAAAGACGATGCCACCTAAGGATAGGGCCAAGAGGGCATACAAAATGCCCACTCTGGTGAGACCTTCATAGTCCCCTTTAGCCACAAAATTATCGATGGCGTATCTGGTGAGGAGTGGAAACCCAATGTCCATGGCCGCAAGGCCAATCATAAAACTGCCCAAGATGAGAAAGTCTTTTTTAAAGTCTTTCAAATAGCGAAACATGTCCTTCCATATGGTTTTATCCACTTTTAGTTTCATTTCTTTTTGTTCTTCCATGTTATGTCCCCCTTATGCAAGGCGCTCTCTTACACAGCCAACTGCTGAAGATCCCAAATTCTCTTGTAGAGGCCTTCTTCCTGGATCAAAGCCTCATGGGTTCCCCTTTGCACCACTTTCCCTTGATCTAAGACAATGATTTGATCTGCCTCGGCAAGGGTTTGGATTCTATGGCTGATGATCAGCGTCGTGATGTCTTTGCTGCGCTCTTTCAGCGCTGTGCGGATTCTCATATCTGTTTCCGTATCCACGGCACTTAAGGAATCATCAAAGATCAGCATTTTCTTATCTCCATCAATGATGGTTCTGGCAATGGCGATTCGTTGTTTTTGTCCACCGGAAAGAGACACGCCCTTTTCGCCGATGATGGTATCATAGCCATCTTTAAAGGTTAAGATATTGTCGTGGATGGAGGCCGCTTTGGCCGCATCGTAGATGGCTTTGTCTTTATAGTCTCTTTTGGTGATGCCAATATTTTCCTTGACGGTTTTGGCATAGAGGTGTGGTTCTTGAAGCACCAAACCAATGTTCTTTCGAATGTGGCTTCTCTTAATCTTTTTCAGCTCCACCCCATCCATGAGGATGCTGCCCTCATAGTCATAGAGCCGCTGGAGAAGATGCACCAAGGTGGATTTTCCGGAGCCCGTGGATCCTAGGATCCCCAAGGTCTGTCCTTTTTTCACCTGAAAAGATACGTCCTCTAACACCTTTTGGTGTTCATCATAGGCAAAGGATACATGGGAGAAGGTGATGTTCCCCTGTAAGTCTGGGGTGCCTTCTTCTTCCGTATCTTCTTCCACCTCTTCTTGTAGGATTTCTTCAATACGCGTTAAGGCTACAGTGGATTTGCCAAACTCACTGAGGAGTCTCCCCAGCTGCTTCACAGGCCATAGGAGCATGGACACGTAGGTGATAAAGGCTGTTAAGGTCCCAATGGTGAGTTCTCCTCCAATGACCATGCCAGCGCCCACCACCAGCACAATGCCGTTTTGTAATAGCGTCAATAGGTCTGAGGAAGCCCAGAACACAGCCAAAGTTTCAATGAGTTTGTAGGTGATGTCTTTGTGATTTTTGTTCACTTCATCAAAGCGTGACATTTCATGGTCCTCACGGCCAAAGGCACGGACTACACGAACGCCCGATAAGTTTTCTTGAAGTACCGTGGTCAAGGTGCCTTCCGCTTCATCTGACTTCTTAAAGGTTTTTTGGATCTTCAAGAAGAACAGGTAACTAAAGAGAAAGAGGATGGGAATCATGATCATGGAGTATAAAGTCAGTTTCAGGTTCATGGTCCCCATGATGAAGAGGGTGAACACCAACATGAATAAGATTCTTCCCAGATCCACCACTTGCACACCAATGAATCGTCTCACCATTTCCACATCGGAGGTGCATCGCTGAACCATATCTCCCGTTTCTTTTTTAGTATGGCGCTCAAAGGTCATATACTGAATTTGTCTGTAGAGTTTTTCTCGGATGTTTCTAGCAATGTTTTCCGCAGCCACGCTGGAAAGATAGCCCTTTAAGAACATGAACACCCCTCGCAAGAGGCTCATGATCACAATGATCCATACCACGCCACCAAGGCTTTTGCCAAAGGCATCCATGAGAAACTGTAAGTTCCCCGCGGGCTCGTCTCCAATGATGGAGTCAATGGCATACTTGATGAGGATGGGGACCATGAGCTGCATCACCGTGGCAAGGATGATGGCCATAATGGCCAGGAAAAATATAAGTCCATAGCCCTTTAAATATTTTGCAATGTTTTTCATCTCGTTTTCACAACCTTTCTTTCTGTCTTTTCTTCTACTGTACTGGTCTCCGGGTCTCCTGTTTAAAAATGAAATCGCCCCTCGCATTTCTCGCTTTTTATCATAAAGAAAAAAAAGAAACACACAGAATACCTGCATGTTTCTTCAAAAAAAGCTTCTCCAAAAAAGAATACTTTTCCATAGGGCTTACGGAAGGATTTGTGAAGGATCCCCTCCACAAAACATTTCAAGCCATTAAAAAACCACAGGCTGTAACCTGTGGTATCATCGATCAACTGCTTTGCGGGGCAAAGGGTTTAGATGGATCCTCCAACTAGGTTACAAACTTCTCTATTCATTGTACTATTAAAAATGGACGCACCAGTAGCGTATGCATCAAATACTACACTCATGTTCGCAAAAACTGTATTAGCCTTCTTCATCTTCGTAACCTCCTTTGCAAAACGTATCACAGTTCGTCATGAATCTGTGACCTCTTTCATCATAGAGCATGAATTGCCCCTTGACAACCCCAAAAATAAAATTTTCTAAACTTTTCAACTGTTTTTCCATACTTCTTTCGAAAGAAAGAAAAAACATCCAATTATTCAAAGTTATCCAGGGATTTCACTTTAGATATCTATGGTTTCTCTTGCTCTTGATACTCTTTTATAAAGTCCTTCACCAGCACTTCGTAGTCTTTTTCCAAAAAAAGAGACTCTTTCAACGTATATTTTCCATGGCCCACCTTGAAAAACCACTGATAATAGTTGTTGTTTAAGAGGGAACTTTTCAGTCCTCGCTCTTTCAACTCCTTGGGTGACACCACCCCTTTTAGGCGAAGGAGGGCCACAGCCCGAAGGGCCTCTTCTCGATAGGCCGTTAGCAGCTTCTTCCCTTTGGACCCCCCCACATTGCCATCCATGGAGCGCTTGTGGGTTTCCTCTAATATCCGTACCTTCTCTTTGATTCGTGCTCGTCTACCTTTATCTAGATCATAAAAAGAAGGGGGTAGCACCTCTAGTACGCGCTTTTTCTCCAGGTCCACATAAAGAAGACCCAGTTCAAGTCTTCTCAAAAGGTAGAGAAGGTTTTTCATGGCTTTGTCTTTCACGATGCGCTTGGGTTTGGGCACTGCCACATACACCAAATCACAGGTCTTTTGCCTCAGAGCACCTTGGGTGAGTAGATCCACCGTCAGTCCTTTCTTCAGCTCAATGCCCACCAAAAGGTTTTCTTTCACCGCCACCACATCAATGTCCCGAACCTCTGCCCTGACCTTAAACCCTCGGTCTATAAAATAGTCCTTCACAGGACCATAAAGTTCTGTCTCTTTCATGGTCATCCCCTCCCCCTTCATTATATAGAGAACTCTTCAGGAGAAAAAGCCCCAGAACCAAAAGAAAGGAAGCCACGGCTTCCTCAAAGCTTTCCCCTTTACTTCTTTTTAAAGAATCCTCCCAGGAGATCATCCAAAGCGCTGCCATCTTTGTCTTTGTCCAGCATCTTCTTGGCCACATCCATAAGTCCACCAGAAGCGCTACCACTTAGTAGCCCACCCAAGGATCCCGTAAGACGGGCGAGATTGTCTTCTCGGACGTTCTCTTCTTTCTTCTTTTGTCCAAGGGCGCCCATGAGCACTGGTGCCAACATGGAGAGTAGTGAAGACACTTGAGTGCTGGATAACCCTGAACTCTTCGCTATGTTTGTCTCCGCTTTGGCTTTGTCTTTACCCAGAATATGGCCCAGCATCTTTTGTCCATCGGCCAGATCTACGCCTTTCAAAAATCCTGACACATTGTCCACAGGATCGTTGCTGTGAGCATCCAAGGCTTTGCTTAAAGAAGCCTTCTCTTTCTCATCTTGGGCATTTTTATTCAGCGCTGCCACCAAGGTAGGAATCCCCACCCCTGCCGCTTTTTGAATCTCTTGTGGATGAGCGCCTACTTTTTTCGCCATTTCTTCCAAGGCACTGCCATCGGCCATGAGGCTACCAATGATCTTTGTCAAATCCATATTACTCCACTCCTTTTCCTCAAGTATACCATAGTGGGCCTCTTCCCAGAATGAAGAATCCTTGAACAAAGAGACACGCCACAGATTCCACCAGTGAATTTCATGGTTTTTCAATGGTGGGTCAAATGGGCTCAAACCCTCAAATCCCTTGAGGGTTGACTATTTTGGCCATCCATGATATTCTAGAATAGAAATGACTGACAGTCATTCATGAAACTATTACAATCCATTTGTATAAAGGAGGCCTTGAGCCATTGAATAAAAAAGACGCGATTCTTCATGCCGCTGTAGACATCATGGGTGAAAAAGGCTTTGATAAATCCTCCGTGTCTGAAATTGTGAAAGCAGCAGGCGTTGCCCAAGGAACCTTTTATCTCTATTTTCAATCCAAGAGTGCATTGGTCTTAAGCATCGCCAAAAACATCATTGAAGATTTTCTATCAGAAGCCAATGCACTGCCTGGCCCTGAAGAAAGCACCTTAAAAGAGTTTCTCACAAACCTCACGGATCTGATGTATCATCTCACCTTAAAACACAAGAAGCTCATCGGCTTCATCTACTCTGGCACAGCTTACTACTCCGCCTTTAAAGAATGGGAAGCTTTATACATTCCTTTCTATGGCTGGCTGGAAGAAAAGCTCGCCTATTATAAAACCCAACAGAAACTGAAGACGGTCTTTGATCTGCCCTATTTGACCAACTATATCATCGGACTGCTAGAACACGGCGCAGAACAAGTGCATCTTATGGAAACCCAAGGGTTCACCGAAAAAGTCTCCAAAGAGCAGCTCACCACCTTTATCTACGAAGCCATAGCGACTTAATCTTCACTTAATAACAACGATGTTCAAAAACACTATAAAACGAAATACATTATGAAAGGAGTGCTGACCGCGGCTTTCCAAGAGGTCACGAAACCTCACAAGAAACGGATTTGGAAACCGCAAAAAGTATCATGTCAACGCTAAAAATCGAAAGAAAACTCTTGCTACACTCTGTCGTCCTCTCCATCGCCTTCTCCATCATCGGGGTACTGGCTGGACTCACGGCCCGATCTCAAATGATCATGTTTGATGGCCTCTACTCCCTAGTCAGTGTGATGCTTTCCTACCTATCCCTCATGGCCGCAAAGTTCATGGCCAAAAACGAGTGGAAAAAGTTCCCCTTTGGGAAATCCATTGTGGAACCTTTGGTGATCATTGTAAAATACTCCGCCATTTTGGTGATTCTTGGAGGCTCCGTCATCGGGGCCGTGTACTCCATTGCTACTGGAGGGCAGACCGTGAATATGAATACGGCCATCTATTATTCCGTGTTCTCGTCCATCGCCTGCCTGACCATGTACCTTCATTTGAAGAGACAATCCAAAAAGCACCATTCTGGACTCTTAACCGCAGAGTCTTCTCAATGGCTTTTTGATACCTATGCAAGCTTTGCTGTGCTGGTGACCTTTGGCCTGGTCTATCTCATGGACCGCTTTGGTATTTTCACCGCCCTCATCGTCTACATAGACCCCATCATCGTTCTCCTCATGGCCGCAAGCTTCATGAAAGTACCTCTGGTCTCCATTCGATTGGCCTTAAGAGAAGTATTGGGCGTTTCTCCTGAAGGAGAACTGGCCCATAGACTCCATAGCCTCACCAAGGAAATAGAGAAAAAGTATCAGATGAAGGAATCCTTCTTACGAGTGACCAAAAGAAGAAAGCTCCTTCGTGTGGAAATTGACTTCATCGTGGATGAACACTCTTTGGTCCAAACCATCAAAGAACAAGACAAAGTAAGAGAAGAATTAGACCGTAAGCTGAAAACCATCCAAACAGATAAATGGATCACCGTGGCCTTTACGTCCAACCGCAAATGGGCTGTATAAAGCACCCTGGTGATCTTCTATAGAACTTAAAGAAGCGCTCAGATTGAGGATCCTCAATCTGAGCGCTTCTTTTTCATGGCCTAACTAACCATTCTTTCTAAATCTTAAAGCGTTCCACCAATGTGAGAAGCTCCATGGATACCTTGGCCAGTCCCTCTGTGGAATTGGCAATTTCTTCCACCGTGGCCGTCTGCTCTTCTATGGATGCAGAAGCTTCCTCAGCGCCAGCGGCATTCTCTTCCGCAATGGCGGAGAGATTGTCCATGAGTCCTTGGATTTCATCTTTATTGGCATCTAAAGCTTCTGAAGACAAAAGCAACTTTTCCATACTATTTTTTGTTTCTGTAATGGCATTGGCGATGAGGCGGAACTTTTCTTCTGTTTCATCTACACTCTTCACCTGATCTTTTACCAAATGGATCATTTCTTCTGTGGTCTGTACCGCAGAGAAAGAGTTGTCCTTCAGCTCTATGATGATGTCCTTAATTTCCTTGGTGAAACTGTTAGACTGCTCTGCAAGCTTTCGAATTTCTTCTGCCACCACAGAGAATCCTCGTCCAGCTTCTCCAGCTCTGGCAGCCTCAATGGCTGCATTGAGGGCCAAGAGATTGGTCTGGTCTGCAATGTTTTGGATCATACCACTGGCATGTTCAATCTTCTCTGCACTGTTATTGTTCTGTCGAATGATCTGGTGTACTTGCACCGTTGCTTTTTCATTGATGGCACTTTGTTCCACCAAGGATTTTAAAATCCTATAGCCTTCATCTTTTCTTCTTTCAATATCCTCTGCGTGGCGAAGAACTTCACTTATGTTGGTGCTGTTTTCTTGAAGGAGCACACCCACTTCTTTGACACTGGCATTGGCCAGTTCAGTATCCTGAGCCTGCTCACTGGCTCCTTTGGCAATATCCGTGATGGTTTTCGCCACCTCTTCTGAAGCGGAGGCAGACTGCTCTGAAGAAGCAAAAAGCTCTTCAGAAGAAGCTGCAATGGTGCCCGCACCCTTCACCACATGGTCAATGACTTCTCGTAGGCCTTTGGTCATATCATTGAACGCACTGGCCAAAGCAGCAATTTCATCCTTGCCTTTCACCATAAGATTTTCCACGGTCAAGTCCCCGGACGCAATGGTCACGGCGGAAGCGGTCATCTTGGCCAATGGCTTGGAGACATGACGCATCATATAGAGAAGGACCCATAGACTCAGGGTGATCCCCACCAAAAGGATTCCTGCCATCAAGGCCACTACACCCATATAGGCAGAACTACTCTCTACATAGGAGGCCTCCGCCAAGGTAGACACAACCTCAATTTGCTTTGCGATCTCCTCTTCGATTTCATCTGATAGAACCCTGCTCTCTTGAATTTTTTGAAGTGCACCTGCTCTGTTTCCCCCACTCTCTAAAGTGATGATGTCCATTTCCATATCTTTGATTTCTTGAAATAGACCCAAAATACGTCCGTTGGCTTCACGTTGTTCCTCGTTCTGAGCCACCTTACGAAAGGCATCCATCTCTATTTCGAACCTGTCAAACCCACCCAAGATGTTGATGCGGTGCGCTGCTTTTTCCGCACTACTTTCTGTGAGTAGTAAATTGTTTCGCGCTCTAGATATTCTCAAAAGCTGCGTCTCAGCATTAGAAATGTGCTGTACACCCTTCAACTGAAACGCATACATCTGCGCCAAATCCTCATTGGTCTTTCTAAGCTCATTCATGCCAACGCCACCCACGATGAGCATCATGAGAAGCAATGCTCCAAATCCTGTGGCCAGTTTCTTTCCTACACTCATGGTCTTTTCCCCTATCCCTTCTGTTTTTGATCTGACGCCCCCACCCATTCTCCATATCCTTGGAGGAGGACGTCCTTTGATCCATGGTTGTTAAACGACTTCAAACGCATACTTACTGAGTTTATCATGGTTCATTCCTTGGAGCAAGAGCAATTATTAGTTTTGTTAAACTTAGATTAACTATAGAAAATTGAAATTTTAAATTCCACCCCAAAAACAAACTAGATAGAATTTACTTATGCAAAGATTAGGATAGAACTTAGTATGACAAAGGGATAGTATAAAAGGATGATGTCTCTGGGTAG
>Ga0194136_1000183_pt1 | contig 36947 bp, 52 predicted proteins | sample TARM_MetaG_T3A_1_FD_134023 | JGI IMG/M metagenome (GOLD analysis project Ga0194136, IMG submission 134023) | Freshwater microbial communities from Pennsylvania, USA, analyzing microbe dynamics in response to fracking - TARM_MetaG_T3A_14 (version 2) | ecosystem: Environmental > Aquatic >...
GCAAGTATTATCACTTTAGAACCCAATACAACGTATACAATGAGTGCCTGGTTTAAAACAGATGTGCAAACTTCAAGAAGCCTAGATATGTTCTTTGTGCATTCTCCTAGTAGTGGTGCAGTACAACATAAGTTTAAGACCAATATTTCCTTGACCACTGAGTATGTAAAGCATACCTTTACTTTTACAACAGGTGACAATCCAGACCAGAGGGGAAATGTTCGGTTTGACTTAAATGGGAGTACTGAAACAAACACAGTTACTATGTTTATGAAACTTGCTAAACTCGAAAAAGGCAACAAAGCCACCGACTGGACACCAGCACCAGAAGATATTGACCAAGCCATTGGAGCGGTAGCGACAAGAATTTCCTCAGCAGAGCAAAAAATTACACCTACTGCTATCACATCAACTGTTCGCAGTTCGACAGAATACACAAATGACTTAGGTGGTAAAGTTGGCACGAATGAAATTGTATCAAGAATTAATCAAACAGCAGAACAGGTTAAAATTCAAGCAAGTAAGATATCCTTAGAGGGTTTAGTAACAGTAAACTCACGATTTAAGATTCTTGCCGATGGAAGTATGGAAGCAACGAATGGAATATTTAGTGGAAATATTACAGCAGATAGTGGTTCAATAGGTCGATTTGCAATCAGTGGTCAAGATTTAGTTTACACATCAGAATTATTTGAAAAAGATTATGATAGAAGTGATGTAGTAAAATTACAAAGAATATTAGCAGGGATAATACCAGCAACTTCTTATGATTTATGGGTTTATGACACAAATAGTTCAGGAACACTTACCACTACAGATTTAGTTCAGATAAATAATTTTGTTGAATCAGGAACAGCATTACCAACACCACGCAAACGCATTCGTTCTATTGTAAGAATAGGTACAAACAATGGTGCTATAACAACTCAAGCAGTTGCAGAAAATGGTGCAGTTGGTCCGACAACTACAATTCGTGGGGAAAAGGTAAATACAGATTTAGTTAATACTAAATCATTAGCGACTAACAGTTTATCGTTAAATGGCGAAACTGTAGTTGGGGTTGTTGTGGATAGTGGCAGTAATTCAAATGGTCGTTACATTAGATTTAGCGATGGTACTCAAATATGCTGGTTTAACGATACCAGATCAATTAACGCCTCGACAACCACAGGGACACAAACACGCTGGAATTCGAAAGCGTTCACTTTCCCTGCTGCTTTTAATGCAGTACCGGTAATAACCTCCGATGCGTTTAGAAACGGGGGAAGTTTAGGGTGGGCGGCACTCCAGGAACGAAGCGCCACAGGGTGTAGCGTGTACATTTTATCAGACTTTACAACACAATCATTATTGTCATATATGGCGATAGGAACATGGAGATAATTATGAAAATAATCTATAGCCCACAAGTAAACAGCAAGAAAATTGAATATCAGTTTATTGGCGAAAAAGTAGTGGTACTGCTCGATGGCATAGTCGAAGAATTTGATTTTACAGATATGCCGGATGGTATGGCTGAAACAATCACGCCTGAGACTTTGCCATTTAATCCAATCGTCGAAGCCGATAAAATCGACGGAGTCTTGTACCTTCGATTAATCTATTTCATAGATGAAGAGGCAACTGAAGAAGAAAGATTCCCTGAATGGATGGAGGTATAATGATGCCAAAAATTCAATGGAAGACAAAAAACGACATCGACGCTGAAAAAGAAAAACAAGAGAAGCGTCAAACCGAAAAAATCAATTTACAAAAGAAATCATGGCAAAACATGTCAGGTAAGGACAAAGACGATTTGTTGCGCCTAATGGCAATACAACTCGGCATGATTGACGAAACATAGGGAGGTGGTTAATTTGTGGGTTCATTTTTAGAAGTCTTCGGCCAGTTTACGATTTATCAGGTCGCATTATTCATCATGGCCGTGGGCTATGCGATCGAAAAATTAAAATATTTGTATATTAGGATCACCACGCATCACGATGTGAAACAAGACCAGGATATGCAATTAAAAACAATGATTTCAACTGTACAACACCAGAGCAAAGAAATCGAGCTGCTAAAGCAGGCAAACCTGGCAACACTGAACTACCACCTGTTCGCGGAATGCGAGCGGGTGTTAGAACAAAAAGAGATCACGATCAATGATCTTGAGAAAATCAAACGTCTCTATTATGCCTATCACAATCTTGGAGGAAACGGAGTCGGAACTAAATTATATGGAGACGTTTTAGTTTTACCACTTAAAAGATAAAGGAGGTGCAAACAATGCACGAATTATTATTGGAATTACAACCCCACATCATCAGTATCGCGGTGACGCTCCTTAGCGCACTCGCAGGATGGCTTGGAATTAAAGTGAAGGCGTTTCTTGACACCAAAGAGAAACGTGATATTGTGGAGGCCACCGTAATGTATGTCGAGCAGGTAGGGCGTTCCCTGGGCTCACATGAGAAGTTCGAGCTGGCTAAAGAAAAAGCCCTCGAGTGGATCAACACGAAAGGCTTCAATGTCAGTGATATTGAATTAGAGATTTTAATTGAAGCTGCAGTTCAAAACTTCTACGCGCACAGTAAAGAAAAACCAGATCCACTATTGAGTGAAGCTGATTTGAGCGAAGAGGAAAAGCACTTCATTGAAGGGCGTGAGATTTATGAGTAAAACAAACATAGGGCTTGTAGCATACGCTAAAGAGCTCTTGACTCGAGACACTATATACATTTTAGGTGGCATATCACGAAGACTGACTGAGGCCATGATTCAGACCAGAATCAATAAAGGGTGCCGCCATACAATTGCAAATCAAGCGAGAATCAGACAAGGGATAGGACGGTTCGCATATGACTGCAACGCGATTATGAAATGCTATTTGTGGGAAATTTCACCAGGGCGGATCAACTACGACGTTCCTGAAGGTAGCGACCTGGGATCAAGATCATTGTATAACGCATCAAAAGAGAAGGGTCCTCTATCAACTATGCCAGACATACCAGGGCTCCTTGTATGGACACTCGACTTAGGACACATGGGTGTCTATGTAGGAAAGATAAATGGGATCAACCAATACATCGAAGCAACCCCAGCTTGGGGCGCGTGGGGAGTGACGACCTCAGCAGATAGAAACCATCCCCAAGGACATAATCGCCAGTGGGCGTTCTGGGGCAAGTATCACTTGATTGACTACATTCAACCTAAACCAGAGCCAAAACCAACCACGGTGAAAGTAGGGGACCGTGTCATCGTCAACGGGGTACTCCACAGAGATAGCGCCGGCAACGGAGCGGGACAAACAGTGAGCAATCTTGAAGCTGTGATTAGCCGCGTCAATGCTGGAGCAGTAGCACCATACCACGTCGGGCAATTAGGCTGGGTTAAACCTGAAGCAATCAAAGCACCAGCGCCAGTCGTGTCGCAGCCAGCTGCACCTCAACGGGTGCACACGGTCAAAGTGGGTGACACCCTATCAGGTATAGCAAGACGCTACAACGTGAGCCTGGGACACATCCTAAACCTCAACCCACAGATTAGAAACAAGAACCTCATTCTTCCAGGCTGGAAGATCAAGTACTAAAGAGAAAGCACCATCCAATGACGGGTGGTGCTTTTTTTTATTTTGTGGAATACAGCTGCGTGTGAATGTCCTCGACGCTCATCTTAAGAACCGCAGCGATACGGATCGCATTCTCGACCGTGATGTTTTTGAACTCACGCTCACGACGGACAACGCTGACCACGGAGGTGAGAGGAACACCGCTAAGCTTGTGCAGCTGCCAGGGACTGACACCCTTCGACTCAATCAATTCTTTAAACGAGATCATTGGATCACCTTCCATTCGTTAGTTTCTTCATAAAACATAAAGCCATTAAAGCTGAAGCAGAAATCAAGATCAAGGTCAAACGGGATCACCGTGACGTTGTCGCTATCATCCACGAACAGCTGGTACCTACCAGAGCTGTCAAGGGTGAGGCCTTTCTGACGGGCCTCGACCCAAAGACGATTGAGCTCGTCCTGGGTCATAAGCGACGGGTTGATATTTTCTTCAACCCATATTTGTTTGTAGATCATCGACTCAAACCCTCAACTTCCCAAGCGGCCAACGTGACGCGTGTGATATTGGATCCGTCATAATCGATCACATGAACCCACAAAGCGGCTTGGACCAAATCAGTGGATCCATCATCATCTGAGAGCCGTCTAAACTCGTCCCAGGCCGCATCGTGCTGATGGGCTTTAAAACCCATCACCTTTCGTAATCCTTTCACGTCAGTGGTCTCAACGCGGTATTCCACGGTGTGATAGTTCACACGCCATGTTTTAATCAGTGCCATTTTACAGTGCCTCCTCGGTTCTTAGATAAACCATTTCAAATTGTTCAAGCTGGGTATCCGTCAATTCACGATCATAAGCAATTTCACTCCACACGCCGTCGGTGCGAGTGTCGTTAGTTTTAAGAATTGACACGAACGGCTTCGGCTGACAACCTGGACCAGCTGGTCGTAATCTTGTACCATAAACAAATAATTTCATGAGGTGCTCCTTGCCCTTATCTCATCAGCATAGTGGGACTTTTTAACTATGGACGCCCAGGCGGGCGTTTCGATTATTAAGCTTTGTAGACCAGCGTCTCGACCGTTTCACCATCGTAGTTGATGACCGATACGAACACTGACCCCTCGCAAGTTCTACCCATGTCCCTATAAGACTGAGTGAAATACTTACAATAACTTTGAGCTTCTGTGAATGAGTTGACATCGAAGTTTTTAGTTAGCCCTTCAGCCTCGACACCGTCCACTAAGATCCTAACCGAGTAATCAACGCCGTAGTATACATTCGCCAATTTTGATTCTAATTCAAACTTTTTCATTTAGTGCTCCTTGGGGGTTTTTTGACCCCTTTTCTTTACACCCAAATAATAACATACCGATAACGGTGGTACAAGTCATTTCTGCAAAAATAACAACTTTAGTTGCTTTAACACAACTATTGTAAATTGTGAGCAAATAAAGTATTTGACAAGCAACTCCAACTCATATATGATGGTGAAGAGAAGTTCGAGGAACGAACTGGAAAGGAGGAAAAAACATGCCAGGTTTCGCAAAGTTCAAAGGCTACTTAGTCGAGAAGGGAATACCGCAAAACGAGGTCGCAGAGCTCATCGGAGTGTCAAGACCATACCTGAACATGATTTTGAATGGACAACGAGGTGCAGATTTTAACCTAAGCCAAGTGATCACCATTTGCAATCATTATGGTATTGACATTGATGAGTTTTTCTATGCACCAAAAGTTTACAGTAGGAAACCAGACGAGGAGTGAACATGGTCAAGCACGTACTTACCAATGACCAAGCCGTCAAGGATATCACGGGCCACGTGGTGTCAATCAACGACAAAACGATTACAGCATACAAAGTCTTAGTGAAGAAAGGAGCACAAGCAAAATGAAGTACGAAGAACGAAAAGAGGTCACGCGGATGAAGCGTAGATTAAAACCATGGGTCAAACCATCAATAGCCACGATCATGGCGTTCACGATCACAGCAATAACAGCTCAAACATTACTTCCAACGATCGCAGAACAACGCGGCTACTTCGCAGTAGGTGGTGAATGGTTTCTACTCATCGCTGTGTTATTCGCTACATATGTCGCGGTCAAATGCCTTATTGGACCTATACAGTGAGTGAATTAAAAACTACACATTAGCATTTTGCAGATTATCATATCTCAACGATTTAGAGAAGAAATATTCATACAGTCAAAGGCATATCAGAAGAAAAATTGATCGTTTAATAGAAAGGTACGTTGACAAACGTTAAAGGGATAACAATGAAAACAATTGAGTTAAAGAGAATATTAAGAGAAGATTGTTTAGAAGTATTTACTGAAAGTGAAAACGCTATTTACTCTGTATGTTGGACAGTATGGAAGAAAGAACGACAATTAGTAGTTCGTAGAGTTATACCATTAGGTGTTCTTACAGTATTAGGCAAATATCACAACACACCAATCAACGAACGAGAAGATGAGAAGAAGTATCAATTAAAAGTAAATGAGTTTAATAAAAGAATTATTGGTGTCGATTATATCGAACAAATAAAGACAACGCTTAAAAAAACACCAGAGGGAAATCAAAAGTTTATATTTGATAACAAAGATATCTTCACTCAATCAGAAATAGACAATTTCCCTAAAGAAATAAAAGGAGCCATTGAATGTGGTTTCTTGAGAAAGGTGGAAGTGGAATAAATGACAGGGGCAATCATCTACAACACAGCATTGATATTGTTCCCTATGATTACGATAAGTATGCTAATAGTGTTCATTCATGGCAAAGTCAAAAAAACGTACCTTAGCGACCGAGATTAAACATAAAACAAGAAAGGTGGTGATGCCACGTGATAACTCTGTACCAACATCAGAAGGAAGCCAGAAGGCGACTAATTGAACATAACGCCTATGCGCTGTATATGGAACAGGGCACGGGTTGAGGTAAAACCCTACCGATTCTCTACCACATCGCACACCTCATCAGTGTGGACGAGATAGCCAACGCCATCATCGTCGCACCAATATCAACGATGGGTGCCTGGAGCAGAGACATCGAGAAGCTCACACCCAGCCGAAGGGAACTACTCAAAAGCAAATTAACGGTGATCAACTACGACATCGTATGGCGACGAGAGAAGATCCACGAGGCCAAATGGGACTGTGTGGTATTAGATGAAGCCCACGCGATCAAACACCGCACCAGCAAGCGATCTAAAGCCGTAAGGAAGATGGGACGAGCTGCGAAGTACAGATACATCCTAACAGGGACGCCAATGAGCAACGGCCACCTGGAAGAGTACTGGGCGCAATTCAACTTCTTAAACCCCAACATCTTCGGTGAATATAAGGACTTTGAAAACAGGTACTGCCTGCTCAACATATTCAAGAAGCCATACAAATACCGGCACGTGGAAGAATTAAAAGAGACCATAGCCGAGTACAGCTACAGAGTGACCAAAGAGGAGTGTCTGGACCTACCGGACAAGCTCGAGGACGAACTCATAGAAGTGGAACTCAAAGAGAAGAGCAAGTACAAAGAAATGCTTAACAACTTCATCAAAGAGCTCGAGGTCGAAGCCAGCAACCCGCTGGTGAGAATGATAAAGCTAAGACAACTATGCAGCGGCTTCATCAATGACGACGAAGGCCAGACCATAGAACTGAAGAGCGAGAAGATCAGCATAGTAGAAGAGCTCCTGGAAGCCAGAGGCGACAAGAAGACGGTCATCTTCGCCGAGTACAAGTACTCAATCGCCCTGATAGAACGACTGCTCACGAGGCTGAAAATCAACCACGTGACACTCAACGGTGATCAGAAGGACAAAACGATATGGAAGCAGTTCCAAAGCGACGACTCAATCCAAGCCATCGTGTGTCAGTACCAAACAGCCAACGCAGGAATCGACCTCTACGCCAGCGACACGATCATCTTCTACGAGCCAACGCTCTCAAGCATGATCAATGAGCAAGCAAAGGACCGGATCCACCGGATAGGTCAACATCACCCCTGCAGCTACTACTACCTGATAACCAAAGGGACGATCGAAGAGAAGATATATAACACGCTAATCAAAGGAAGGGACTTCGGCAAAGAAGTGCTCCTGGACTTTGTAAGGCAACAGAAAGGAACGAAACAATGAAAGCAATATTTGAGCAAACTGGTCACGAAAGAGAACGCCTAAGAGAGGTTATGAATTACCTAAAAATAGCCACCCAAGGAATGACACTCAGAGAGATGTTCGACGACTATGACGACAACATCGGACATGGACACTACACATTCAAAGGCAAGGTATCAGATGCGCTGATTGAAGTCATGGGACGCATGCCCACAGACGAGGAAATCATCATGCTGATCGACAGAGGGTTCTACCACTTCGGAGCGACCTGCAATATAAACGGAAGATCCTTCAGTGGCCGCATCAACACAGACTAAGCAAGGAGGGTAGTTAATTGGATTTATTTCAACAAACAAAACCACGGTACTCACTACCTAATCGACCTAAACTATTTGAAAGCTTCGCCGGTGTGGGAATGCAACGAATGGGATTTGACCGATTAGGGCTCGAATACGAAATGGTAGGCATCAGCGAAATTGACAAACACGCCATACAATCGTACATGGCCATACACGGTGAGACATCAAACTACGGCGACATCACCAAAATCAAGGGCGAAAACTTACCCCAAATCGACGTCTTTACTTACTCCTTCCCATGCCAAGACCTATCGATTGCAGGCAAAGGTAAAGGGATGAAAGAAGGCACACGCTCGGGCTTGGTATTTGAAGTCATACGCATACTGCGAGAACTCAAAGAAATCGATAGAATGCCAGGGTTACTGATTATGGAAAACGTGACCGCGATATTAAACAAAAAGCACATCGAAGGATTTGAGCAGATCAAACGAGAACTCGAGGAATTGGGATACACAAATTATGTGGACAAGCTCAACGCCAAAAACTACGGTGTGGCTCAAAGCAGAGATCGAGCATGGATGATAAGTGTACTAGGTGATTATTACTATGAGTTCCCAAAACCAATACCACTCGAAAAACGCCTGAAAGACTACTTGGAAAGTGACGTCGATGAAAAATACTATATCAGCGGACCCGGAATAGAGCGGATGTTAACCACCACATTTGAGAGTTCAAAATTCAAAAACAGAGTTTCAGAAGCGGACGAAGTCATTGGAACACTGTGCGCGAGAGACTATAAAGACCCCAAATGTGTAATAGAACCCAACTCAAAAGTGGGTGGAGGAAACACTGAGTTAAAAATCAGCGAGACAATCTGTCTCAACTCAAAAGTGGATGGAAAGCAACCCAGCTTACAAGATCGTATCTATGACAGCGACGGAATATCAACAGCAATCACGACAGGGTGGATGCCAAACATAGCAGAACCATACCTACTCGTCAAACTTAACCAAAAGCACGAACAGAGTGGAAGAATTCACGGTACAGATGGAATTAGTCCCACAGTCATGAGTAATTCACACGGCAAAACCGACGGAGGTTATACGCCCATTAAACTTATGGAACCATCCCTGAGAATTAGAAAACTTACACCCCTCGAGTGTTGGCGATTGATGGGTATCGATGATGAGGACTTCCACAAAGCCAAAGCAAGTGGAGTATCAAACAGTCAACTCTACAAGCAAGCAGGTAACGGCCTGGTTGTCGATGTGTTCGCAGCTCTAATCTCAACAATGATAAATACTCAAGAAGTGAGTATAGAAATGGAGGTAAAGATGACGGTCAAAGAGCTTATTGAAATACTGACATGGTGCGATGACGACAAGCCAGTGAGAATCAGTATGGGCAATAAGCAAATCGAAATTGACAACGCCAATGAAGAAGATGACTGCATTGTACTGATCGCAAGTTAAAAAAAGAAACAGAGGAACAAAAATGCCTAAAGTATTTGATCTAAGAAGCTATATAGCACACAGCATCGAAGCACACACACCCAACGAAATCATCATTCTATCTTGCATAACCTGTGTACCCGACGTCCTTGGTAAAACCAAAGACGAGATACAACAAATAGGCTACATGAATCATGCGGACATTTTATTCGACGAGTGGTTCAGCGAAAAAGAGGAGGAACCAAATGGGACAAGTCAGCACATTACTTTACAGAATTAACTTCAAGTACATCATTGAGAATTGCCTCAATAAAGAGCTATGGAAGAAAAAGTGGGTGATTTATGACTATGACAACATCAAAATCATAATGCAGCTTAGTGAGATTGATGTACGTTATGACACGATCAACCTAAGAGTAAGTGGTCCATTGTTATGGGACGCAATACGTGTCGAAATACCAATGAAAGAAGATCATTTCAATGAAACGGTATTCTATCAAAAATTACTCAGAGCGATTAAATTGGTGATTGAATACTCGGAAGACAGTGAAATAGAAAAATCACCATTATACAAATCGGCACGGGATATGGAATACACGCGAGATGAAACCAATGAAAAAGTAGCCAATGATTACTTAGATGGGTCAGGTATCACTGATAAAAAAGTGAGAGAAAGCTACATTGACCAATACGTATCGGAAAACAGTATCAACCTACGAAGCGACGTAAAGACGCGACTAAGATACACCATACACACAGCTCGCTACTTAATGCTTGGTTATCAATTTGAAAAATTATGCGAAGACAAAGCCAAAGCGCTAATTGATGAAGTCGGTGCGAAATTTGAGGATCAAGAAGTAGAAGACTATGTATCGCAGATCAGCAGAGCACTCGAGATGATCGACTTTCAAGAAATGACCACCATAGGGGAAGCCCTGAAGAAATTGGAGGAACGAAATGAAACCAATCTCGATTGACCAACTCATAGAAAAGATACACAGCTGGTCAACATCACACGGTTTAAACAAAGGTGACCCTTACAAACAAATGATAAAGATCACCGAAGAAGTGGGTGAGCTCGCGCAAGGGCTACTCAAGAGTAACGACGAGCAAATCCTCGACAGCATCGGCGACATATTTATAACCCTTACCGTGTTCTGCCAACAGAGGGACCTGAAAATAGCGGACGCAATCAACTACGCCTACCGACAAGTCGAGCACAGAAAGGGCAGCATGATCAACGGAACATTCATCAAACAAGACGTCACCATAAGCCCACTGGATCAGATCATAGAGATAGGAAGCCTACAAGCTGACACAATCATCGAAAGCCGCAAACCCTATGGTAAGTACTGGTTATCACTAATGAAACCGGACGGGACCATGAAATACATTGCGATCGACAACCGCACAGGGGACGCATGGACGGAAGAGTTCGACGACAAAGAAAAAATGCTCGCCTGGTTAAGAGGTGACATAGAAATAGACTTCTGGGAGGACACGGAATGAACCATTACATCTTCGACTTAGAAGTATTCAAACACGGGTGGTTAGCCGCATTTAAAAACACGAATACAGGCGAGTTCCACGACTTCATCAACTCCCCAGAGGACCTCAAAGAATGGATGGATAAACAGAAATTGATCCTGTGTGGATGGAACAACAAGCACTACGACAACAACATCCTCAAGGCCATGTACCACGGGTTCTCAATCGAAGACATCAAAGAACTCAACGACTGGATCATAGCGGGCAACCAGGGCTGGGAATGGTCCAAGTGGAACTACCACAAGCAGACATTCCAGGCCTACGACATCAAAGACGACATGCCAATAACACTGGGCCTGAAAGAAATAGAAGGCAACCTGGGACTACCCATCGTCGAGTCATCAGTACCATTCGACCTGGACAGACCGCTCACAGACAAAGAATGGGAAGAGGTGGTTCACTACTGCCACTACGACATCGAAGCCACCGACCAAATACGACTCAAGCGCCAACCATACCTTGACTCAAAGGCTTACGTCGGCAAGCTGGCAGGACTAAGCAGAGCAGAGGCGATATCACTCACCAACGCAAAGCTCACAGCAGCCAACCTGGTAGGAAAGAGCGCGAAACCAAAGGTGTGGGGTGACGATACGGAATACGCATTCCCAAAGAACCTCAAAGTCAAAAACCAAGAGATACTAAACTTTTACAAAGTGATCGACCCAACCTACGAGGCACGCCTGGTCACGACCATAGCCGGAGTGGAACACACCCTGGCCTACGGCGGACTACATGGCGCACGACCTAACTACAGAGGGGAAACCAACGCGGAGTGGATCATACTCAACATCGACGTGGTGAGCTACTACCCCAGCCTGATGATAAAGAACGGGTACGTCTCACGAGCGGTCGCGGATCCAAGCGACTACGAGAAAGTCTACCACGAGCGCATAGCAGCCAAGAAGGGCGGGGACAAAGCCAAGGCGGACGCATTAAAGCTGGTCCTGAACACAACCTACGGTGCGATGAAAAACCAATACAACGCCCTGTATGACCCGCGCATGGCCAATAGCGTATGCATCAGCGGTCAGCTCTACCTGATTGACCTGATAGAGAAGTTAGAAATCATAGACAGCTTCGAGCTGGTCCAATCTAACACGGACGGGATCATGATTAAACTCCATAAGAGCGACAGGGACGAAGCAGAAACAATCGTCAAAGAATGGGAACAGCGCACAGGCTTCGAGATGGAATACGACACGGTCAATGAAATATACCAGAAAGACGTGAACAACTACGTCATGGTCAATGCCAACAGAAAAATCAAAGTCAAAGGCGGCTACGTCAAAAACTACGAGGGTGGAAGTATAACCAACGCATCGATCCCAATCGTGGCCAAAGCGATCGTCGACTACCTGGTCAATGAAACATCTGTAGAGACGACCATCAACCAAGCGACAAACATCCTGGACTTTCAATTCATAGCGAAGACCGGAAGCAGCTACGACAAAACAGTGTGGCGCAACGGGGACAGCGACGATAGGGAAGTCCAAAGAGTGAATCGAGTGTACGCCAGCCTTGATTCAGATCATGGGGCGCTCTACAAGGTCAAAGAAAACGAAAGACGCAAAGATAAGATAGCCAATCGACTGGAGCGGTGCTATATTGACAACGAGAACCAATTGGTGGAAGCCTCAAAGAGCATACCCATTGCTGAACTTATCGATGTGAACTTCTACATCGACATGACCAAGAGAAGAATTCAAGACTTTATAGGGGACCAACCCCTTGAAGATAAAAAGAAGGAGGAGTCAAAAATGACTACAAAAACAGCAGAAAAAGCAGTAACGACCAAAGGAGCAGAGAAGCAAAACTTCCTGCAGAAATTATTCGAACTACGAAAAGTACTCTCAAGCTTCGTGTGGACCAAGGACGGAAAGAACCTTCAACAACAATACAAGTACATCAGCGAGGCGCAATACAAAATGTACTTCGAGCAAGCCCTCGAAACAGTAGGGCTCGACTATAAGATGGACCTTGATGAATTAACATTCAACCAAAACATCACCGAAAAGATGCACATGACCACCATCAACGTAACGATCCAGATCATCGAACCAGAAACTGGGGAAGTACGAGTCTACAAAACATTCGGAACCGGAGCGGACATGGGTGACAAAGGGCTCTACAAAGCCATGACCGGAGCGCTCAAATTCTTCATCGCAACCAACTTCCTGGTCGCAGAAAACACCGAACCAGAGAACGATGAAACTGACAAAAAACCAGGAAGCAACCGACCAGCGTCACCAGAAAAACGCCAAGCGATCAAAGAAGAGATCATGGGTAAAGATGTGTCGGTCACAGCTGCACAGAAAGCAAAGATTAAAGCACTACGCGACGAGCTCAAAATCTTAGATCCACAAAGTACACTGATCGCTAAGATCAACACCACCATGAAAGCAGGCCCAAGCAAAGTCGAAGCCAACAAGCTCATCATGGAAGTCGAAGAAATCGTCGAAGAACTAAAACCATTCTAAAGGAGCAACAACTATGAATTACACGATCAATCAAAACACGGTCACGCTTGAGAAGATAGGCAAACCCAAGAAAATAACAGGTACACGGTTCGCAAGTATCCTGGGACTGAACGCATGGAACACCCCATTCAGCGCATGGTGCGACATGACCAAGCTCTACAAGGAACCATTCGAAGAAACCAAGTACACGGAGGCCGGTAAGATCATCGAACCGATTATCCTAAAATACCTCAACGAAGAAGAATACCCTGGACAAGTGGTGGATCCGCAGAAATACTTCGGCCGCAACTTCAAGAAAATGCAGTACGACTTCTACCCAGACGAACCAATCTTCGGTGGGATGTGGGACGCCCTACTCATGGGCAAGAATGGACCACGCGCGATTATAGAAGTCAAGACAACCAAGCGAGCAGAGGACTGGGAGCACGACGTCCCGCTCTACTACAAAATGCAAGCCATGCTCTACGCCTACCTAAGCGGGGTAAGATACTACATCTTCGCGGTGGCCTTCTTAGAAGAAGAGGACTACGAACACCCTGAAAACTTTATAGCAAACAAAGACACGGTCAAGCTGCTACCATTCGACCTGGACAAAGACGAGACCAACCAAAAAATGAAGTTCGCCCTCAAATGGTACAACAACCACGTGCTCGGGTTAACCTCCCCAGAGTTCGACGAGAAGAAGGACGCGGACATCCTGAAGGAGCTACGAACCAACCGAGTGGAAGTCAGTGATAACATTGAAGACTATCTCACGATTATCGACGAAATAAGACCGCAGGTGGAAGAAAAAGAAAAAGAGATAAAACCACTCGCGGACAAGCTCAAAAAAGCAGAGGAAGGCCTAAAAACAGAGCTGGAAAAGAAATTCACAGATCAAGACAAAACGGTCGCGATCAAAACGAAGCTATACGAGTTCAAAGTAAGTCGGACGATCAAACAAGAGAAGGTATTCGACGAAGCGAAGTTCAAAGAAGAGCATCCTGAACTCTGGGAACAATACCAGACGGAACAAGAAAAAGTCACAGTGCGAAAAGCAGTGACCATGCTCAAGGACCTATTCAATGAATAGGCGACAAATCAGCATGGCGCTGGTAGTGAGCTCAACCATCATAGCCGGATCAATCATTTACTCAACCACGCGACCTGAAGTACCCGCAATGACCAAGCAAAACGTGGTCTGCGACACAGGCTACGGGGTGCAGTACTTCGAATACAAAGGCAACCTCACACTGAGGGTCAACCACGAAGGGAGGCCGATACGCTGCCATGAATAAACTCACAAAAACCATGGGCAAGCTGAGAGGCTTCATCAACGCCCACGCGAAAGTATCCGAGCGCAAGGACGCCGCCAAGTGGATCGACCAGGTGCAAGAGCTCACCACCATAGAGTTCAACGACATCGAGGTGGCCTACCTACACTACTTTATTAAGAAACTAAGAAACAAAAAAACCACACGACGTATTAGAGTGGACACAACTGAACCTACTCGAGAAGCTCACCAGTGTGGCGGAACGATTAGAGCAAGTCCATGAAGACACTCAACAGGCTAAGGTATTCGCTCAGCGGATTTTCTGCGAGAAACGAGGAGTCCTCGAAGTCGCACCCCTCAACGGATACTGCCCAATGTGCAGAGAAGACATCTACTCAAAAATGACAGTCGAACAGGCAGGCGCACATTACGTGACCTACTGCCCACACTGTCAACACTCATTCGAAACAACAAAAACAAAGGAGGCCTAACACAATGGCAAAAATCAATTTAGCAGAGAGCACAGGTGGATCATACATCAAAGAAGCAGGTAAGAACGTCCTACTTCAAATCACCAATGCGAAGTACAACCAAGACTTCGGAAAAGTCGAAATGACCCTCTCAAATGAGAAGGGCGAAACCATGAACAACAACTTCGGTCTAATGAACAATGACGGATCCATCAATGAAAAAGCACTCAAAGCCTTCAGCTACTTCGCAAGAGTGGCAGTAGGGGACTGGGACAGAGACGACATCGAAGACGAAGAACTGGTAGGCTGCTACATCAGAGCAGACATCGCCCTAAGAGAAGGTAAAGAAAAGAACAAGGACGGCGAGACCATGTACTTCGCCAACCTCGACAAAGTCTACACGACAAGCGACACCTTCAAGAAGAGCAAAGTCAAAGAAGTGGTAGAAGATGAAGACGAAGACATCAGCGAGGACGTAGCAGACGAAGATTGGGACTAAGCATAGGAGGTGAGCAGTTATGCCTAAAAAACCCGAAAGCAAACTCCAGGATCAATGCCTGAAGTACATCAAAGAATTAGAAAAACAGGGACAACCGATCATCGCGATCAACCAACACGGGAGCGCATTCAGCTCCCGCGGGGTCCCCGACATCCTGATGTGTGTAAGAGGAATATTCGTAGCAGTAGAGCTGAAGATAGTACCCAACACACCGACAGAGCTGCAGGAACGCTACATCAATCGCATCAGAAACGCCAAAGGCTTAGCGGTGGTCATATATGAATTTGAAGACTTCAAGTCGCTGGTGAATTATGCGCTACATTAAGCTGGCCGCAGGCACCAAGAAACCCATCGAAAAACTAACGACCACCTATACCAAAACAGATGTCAAAGATTATCCCAGCGTCGGCATGATGTTAGAAGAACCCTACGTGGTCGTCGACGCGGATGACAGCGCCACCGCTGAAATTCTCTACAAAATAATCGTAGGCGAGAACATACCCTGCCGGGTGATGAAAACCACCCGAGGCATGCACTTCTGGTTCAAAACCAGCTCGCCAATGAAGAACAGCATTAAGCCAAAGACAGCCTTGACCCTCCATGTCGACTATCGCTCATGGGGAGTCAAGAGCGATGGCTCACCCAAGCTATCCTACGTCAAAATCAAGGACGAAGGAACCTGGCGCCAATGGATCCGAACATGCAAAGTCGGCGACATGGCCGAGATACCAGTGTGGCTCAAACCACTCAATAGCAAGTACAGCTTCGCCGGCATGGGCAGCGGGGACGGACGCAACCAAGTCCTCTACGAATACATCCTAACCATGCAGAGCAAAGGCCTACAACGCGACCTGATCAAGGAAACCATCCAGATCATCAACAAGTACGTGTTCGCAAGCCCTCTACCCAAAGGCGAAATTGATACGATCCTAAGAGAAGAGAGCTTCAAAGACGAAGCCCAGCTCGAGGCCACAGCCTGGTTCACTGAGCGCGGAGTGTTCCTACACAACGTCTTCGGTGACTATGTGGTCAAGGACATGCAAATCATCACCTACCATGATAGGACCTACGTCTACAACGACGGGTACTATCAGGAAAGCGACAACACGATCCTGGCGAAGATGATAGAGCTCTTCCCCGGGATCACCCAAAAGCAACGCAACGAAGTGCTAAGCTACATCAAAATTGTGACGCACGTCGATCAAGCAGACCAGAGCGACTACTGGCTCAATGTCAAAAACGGCCGCCTGGATCTTATAAACAAGAAGCTGTACCCGCACGACGCGAAATACGTGGACTTTGAGCGGATCAACGCAATCTACGACCCCAAAATCAAGGACCCGGCGGTTGACACGATCCTGACGCGTGTGTTCAACGGTGACACAGAGCTGATGATATTGTTCCAACAGATCCTCGGCTACTCGCTACTGAAGAACACCAGGTACCAACAGGCCTTCTTTTTAACCGGAAGTGGATCCAACGGAAAGTCAACTATACTTTCGATGGTGAAGCATTTATTCACTCTCAAGAACACAGCAAGCCTCTCACTGACAGACTTAGAAGACAAGTTCAAAGTGGCCGAGCTGGAAAACAAACTCATTAACATCGGCGACGACATCAGCAACACACCGATCAAAGACACCGGTAAATTTAAGAAGCTGGTGAGTGGCGAAGGCGTCATGGTCGAGAGAAAGAACCAACACCCATTCGAACTGATGAACTATGCGACATTCTGGTTCAGTGCGAACAAAATGCCCAACTTCGCCGACAAGAGCGAGGGCATGCAACGACGCATCACCATCCTACCATTCAGCGCACGGTTCAGCCCGAAGGACCCAGACTACGATCCCGACATAGCCGACAAAGTGATGACGGATCAGGCCATGAGCTACTTGCTCAACCTGGGCCTCGAAGGACTGCACGACTTACGCAAGCGCGGACGCTTCATTCAGCCGCGAGTGGTGGTCGAAGCCAACGAGGGCTACAAAGTGGAATCCTCCAGTGTGCTGTCCTGGTTCGAAGACACCCTCCTACCGCCGAAGGCCCTCGAGCGCAAGCCGACCCAGGTGTGGTATGAAATGTACAAGCAGTGGTGCGCCGACGCAGGCTACGCGAAGCCCTTCAGCCGCCGACAATTCGTCACCGAACTCATTGCGAAATACGACCTTGAATATCAGCGTAAACGCACCGGTGAGGGTGAGGATAATACAGGCAAAGGATCACGTCGAGATTACTATTTTGAACTCAAAAACCCTAAGAAAATCAAGCTGCTAAAATAGCAAATTAGGGTGTCCCACATCTATCAAAAAACACCCCCAAGGTGTCCCATAACTCAAAAAATCAAAAAAGATGTGGGACACCTAAGTGTCCCGAGTGTGTCCCATAACTCAAAGAAAAATGAGAAGTGGGACACCAAGTGGGACACCAAAAAACCCAGTAAACAAGTGGCTTTTATATCAAGGTGTCCCACTGTCCCATATCTTTCTTACTAAATTGAAAAATAAATAAATAAAAAAATAAATAAGGTAAAAAAGAGGTAAAAAGACATAAAAAACACCTATATGTAAGAGAGAGAGTGAAAATGAGATGTGGGACACCTACTTGTGGGACACCTAAGCAAAATGAGGACAATTATGAACGAAAAAGTACACCTCATAAAGAGGAAAATAAAATGGTGCGAAGTTCAACTGATCCATGCTACCAGGCTTCAAAAATGGGACGAAGTTGAGCGAGTCACAGCTGAAAAGCAAGCCTTAGAAAAACAGAGAGAGGATCTTGAAAATGGGAATACAAAATCATCATTTGTGTAAGCCAGTCCAGATGCGCAACCCGATCACCAATCACATCGTGCGACGATTTTACAGCATGGGTGAAGCGGTCAAAGAGATGGACATTCTACACTACCGACTAATGCATGTCATAAGAACAAAAACAGAATGGGACGGCTACCTATGGGAGTATGCGCCGAAAGAAGAGGACAACAACAATGGAAGACCTTAGCCTGGTCATCATCATGGTGATCATGGTCACAGGAACCCTGGTGTTCTTCCTATCCGCCGCCAAGCTCTCAGCTGCAGAGGATCGTGAGATGGAGCGACTATACCAAGAAGAACTGACCCGACGATATCAAGAAGATGGAGGAGTGAAGCGAGATGACTAAAGTAGCCATAACCAAAGACATCATAGACGAGATCAGCAACGCCATCGTTAAGAAGCTGGAACTGGAGCGTAAGCGCAAGATGAAAGCCGATAAGGATTGGAAACTGCGAAACACCAAGCTGCTCCTGCGAAACTATCACATCCTCAAGGATCATTGCCAAAAGCTGAATGAGGAAATCGAGAGCTACGCTGACTCAGTCTTCGACCCGTACGATATCGAATTGCCCTCGATCATGGCCAGCAAGGCCAAGACGAGACAAATGGTCTGGTACATCGACGAGATGATCGACACGTACTATCGCTACGCTACAAGCGCAGGGGAAGCCACCATGCGACGATACCTGACCTTAGAGAAATACTACATCTGCCGAAAGTCTTACGAAGCCATAGCCACAGAAATGAACGTGAGCGATCGGACCGTGCGAAGAGACTTGGTCGACGCGAGAAAAGAATTCAGCGTCTTCCTGTTCGGAATATTTGCCATAGAAGACTTGAATGAAGAAGAGTGATGTCCAAAAGTTGGCCAACACATGCCGTATTTTACGTGTTATAATGATAGCGTAGAGTTAGTAGGTAAACCGAGTGCTCTGCGCCATTGAAACCGCGTGACCAGCGTTCAATTCATAGGCAAAACGTTCCTTTCAGGAAAAAGCATCTCACCATTCGGGGTGCTTTTTTCTATATACCCCCAGCACGGCAAGATGTGAGGTTAACTCCTTTCCTCATTTTAAGCCGTGCTTTCTTATGTCATAAACCAACGCGAAAGAGAGAGCAATCAAATGAATATCGTAGATAAACGAATTGAAGACCTAATACCCTATGAGAAGAACCCACGACGGAATGATAAAGCCGTGAAATACGTGGCTGAGTCAATCAAACAGTTCGGATTTAAGGTCCCAATCGTGATTGACAAGGACAATGTCATCGTCGCAGGGCATACGCGGTATAAAGCGTCAAAGAAGCTTGGACTGAAAACCGTGCCCTGTTTAGTGGCTGATGACCTCAGCGAACAGCAAATAAAAGCCTACCGATTAGCCGATAACAAGGTCGCAGAGAAGGCCGAGTGGGACTTCGAACTCCTCGACCAAGAACTGGCTGACCTCTTCGACTTTAACATGATGGACCTGGGCTTTGATGAAGAGGATCAGGACCAAGAACCTGAAGTAGTAGAAGACGAATTTGACATATCACCACCAAGCGTTGCCAAGGCCAAGCTCGGTGATGTTTATCAATTAGGCAGACATAGACTGATGTGTGGTGACTCAACTAACCCAGATCATGTGGCTAAGTTAATGGAAGACAAGCAAGCTGACCTAATTGTCACGGATCCTCCATATAACGTGAACTATGAACGTAAGATCAACACACTTGTAAGTGGTGACTCAGCATTCAAGAACATTCGCCGAGGTGATAACCAGATCCTAAATGACAACATGGACAGCGACAAGTTCTACACGTTCCTGTTTGACATGTATTCACTGGCTTATAAGCACATCAAAACGGGCGGCGTCGTTTACGTGTTCCATAGCGACATTGAGCGAGTGAACTTCCAATCAGCGTTTCAAGACGCAGGTTTCAAGCTGTCCCAGACGATCATATGGGTTAAAAATACATTTAACCTAAGCCGTAACGATTACCACTGGCAGCACGAACCATGCCTCTATGGATGGAAGGAAGGCGCCGCACACTACTTCGTGGACGATCGTAAACAGAATACGGTCATAGAAGACAAGGGCATTGACATCAACAAGTTGAGCAAGGACGAGATGAAGTAGCTGCTAAAAGCGATTTACAGCGACGACATCAGCACAACCGTTATACACGAAGACAAACCTCAGCGATCGGATCTTCACCCAACCATGAAGCCGTTGAAGCTGCTTGAACGATTGGTCAAGAATAGCAGCTTACAAAACGAAATAGTATGGGATCCTTTCGGAGGATCAGGAAGCACACTCATGACATGCGAGCAGCTGAACCGCACATGCTACATGATGGAGTTTGACCCTAAATACGTGGACGTGATTATTCAACGCTGGGAAAACTTCACTGAGAAGAAAGCAGTAAAACTGAAAGGAGCGAAGTAATGAAGCTATACTCAAATGAAATCGTATTCCGGGGACATCCCGACAAGGTATGCGACCAGATCAGCGACGCGATCCTGGACGCGTGTCTTGAAAAAGACAAGAACAGCCGTTGCGGCATAGAAGTGGCCGGAGGTAAAGGTAAGATATTCATCACCGGGGAAATAACAAGCACCGCTGTACCTTGTGTGCAAAACATAGCACGCATGGTGCTCGAAGCCGTGGGCTACCCGACAGATTATGAAATCATCGACAACATAGGGCACCAGAGCCCAGATATAGCCCTGGGGACCAATGATGACGTCGGAGGAGCAGGGGACAACGGCATGATGTTCGGTTACGCAACACGCGAGACCCGACAAATGCTACCCAAGGCCCAGGTGATCCTCCAGGAATTCAGCCAACAATACGACAAGTTGCGCCAACAATACCCAGAGGTGTTCAAACCAGACGGAAAAGTACAGATCACAGGGTACTACGACGATGACATGCGACTCAAGCGCATTAAAACAGCAACCATCTGCTATCAAAACACCGAGATACTAAGAGGGTGGAGTGATAGACGAATTATTCTGGAATTTAACATGATATGTGCCAAATATAACGTGGAAGTGGAAGAATACCTGATCAACCCAACAGGGCGCTTTGAAATAGGCGGCTTTGACGGGGACGCAGGGCTCACAGGGCGCAAAATCGTCGTGGACTCCTACCATTCATTCGCACCGGTAGGCGGTGGAGCTTTCAGCGGCAAGGATCCAACCAAGGTGGACCGCAGCGGAGCCTACTGGGCGCGCCATATTGCCAAAGACATACTGACACGAACACCGCTGATCAAGTGGGTGCTGGTTCAATTATCCTACGCAATAGGCGTGGTCGAGCCGTTAGCCATTTATATCGAGACAGACGCTGGAGTGATCAGTGTACCACCTGAACTTTATAAACAAAGCACGCCAGCTAACATCATCCGCAATTTAAAACTAAAAGAAATCAAGTACGAAGAGCTCGCACGCTTCGGCCATTTCAAGGAGTGATACTATGAGCGATAACCCAAGAAAACCCCCAGGATTTAAGACCTTCGGGGAAATGACACCTGAAGAACGCAAAGAACTGGGCAGGATCGGAGGCATTAAGTCCGGTGAGACGAAACGGCGCAAGAAAGCGATGAAGGAAGTCCTTGGTATTTTACTCGACATGCCTATGAAGGCGGGTAAAGCAGCCGACGTGGAGTCAATCAAGAACTTCGCAGCGTTAAGAGGCCGAAATATTACCGTCAACGAAGCGATACTCATATCACAGATCCAGCGAGCCATTCAAGGGGATGTCAAATCAGCAGAGTTCGTCCGTGACACAAGCGGACAGAAACCAATCGAGGACATCAACATGAGCGGAAGCGTGGGCCTGGTCCAGATCATCGACGACGTTCCGGATGAGGACGACAAAGATGATGACGACTTCTCAAATTAGACTCACCGACCTCATTGCGCCGGCCTTTTATCCCGTACACCATGCGCTTAAGAAACGCAAATACACCTATTACTGGCTGAAGGGCGGCCGTGGATCCACCAAGTCATCATTCACCAGCGTTGAGATCATACGCGGAATGATGGGTGACCCGGACGCTAACGCAGTCATCCTAAGAAAAGTAGGAAAGACGCTGCGTGAATCCGTGTATGAGCAGCTGCTATGGGCAATTGACATATTGGGTGTATCACATTTATGGCATGACAGCAAGAACCCACTCTCACTGACCTATCTACCGACTGGGCAAAAGATCATCTTCAAGGGAGCAGACAAACCTCGCAAGGTTAAGTCCTCCAAGTTTAGAAGAGGCTACGCCAAATTCATATGGTACGAAGAAGCAGATGAGTTCGACAGAAAAGAAGACATTGACACGATCAACCAAACCCTGGTGCGAGGCGGTGATGATATATCCGTATTCTACACCTACAACCCACCACAGGCAGCCACAAACTGGATCAACGCAGAGGTGGACCTGCAAGCCATGCGAACAGACACCATGGTACACACCAGCGACTATCGCACGGTACCCAAGAAGTGGTTAGGACGGCAATTCATCGAGGAAGCCGAGTACCTAAGAGAACACAACCCAGCCAAGTACGAACACACCTACCTGGGCAAGGTTACAGGAACAGGCGCGGAAGTCTTCCTAAACATTACCAAACGACGCATCACAGACGAAGAAATCAAAACCTTCGACAAAGTATATCGAGGACTGGACCACGGCTTCGCAGCTGACCCGCTCCATTATGGCGAGATGTACTTCGATAGCGCACGCAGACGACTATACATCTTTGCGGAAATACACCAAACAGGACTGAAAAACGCAGAGGCCGTGGCGAAAATCAAAGCGATAAACACAATCAACGGGATCATCACAGGCGATAGCGCAGAGCCAAGGACAAACAACGAGTTCAAAGACCAGGGCTTGCGCATTAAAGGCGCGAAGAAAGGACCAGGAAGCGTGGAACACGGCATAAAATGGCTACAGGATCTAAACGAGATCATCATAGACCCAGAGCGGTGCCCAAACACAGCTCGCGAGTTTAGCGGATATGAGTTAGAGCGAGACCAGCACGGGAACCTCAAAGGCACATACCCAGACAAAGACAATCACAGTATCGACGCGGCACGATATGCCCTCGAGGACATTATGAAAAATAGCAAGTGGCTATATTAGCCCAGAGAGGAGGTAGACAATGAATGATGGAATAATGAGCAAGGATATAAAGGTCGCAAGTCAAGCAATCAAGAAAGCAATCACCATAGACCGAGATAACCCGCTCAAACGCAAAGCACGGATAGCTCGCAAGTACTATGACTACCAGCACGACATTCTCAATCATCGCATTTTTTACGTAGATGAGAACGACATGCTCAAGGAAGACAAGTACGCCAGCAACGTTAAGATCCCGCACCCGTTCTTCACCGAGCTTGTGGATCAGAAAGTACAATACTTACTGAGCAACCCGGTAGAGGTGGAAGTCGAGGACAAGAAAGAGACCGAGGGACTGGAAGAAGCCCTCAAGGAATACTACACCGACGACTTACAAGTGGTCATACAGGAAATGGTGGAAGGGGCCAGCATTAAGTCCCACGAATACCTATACGCACGGACCACAAGCGAAGACATTCTGACCTTCGACACAGCAGACAGCCTGATGATGGTTCCAATCGAGGATGACGACAACGAAACAGTCGGCTTTATTCGCTACTATGACCGCAAGATCATGAATGGCACCAAGGAAATCACCATCACTCACGCGGAACGGTGGACCGCGCAAGACGTGACCTACTTCGTTACAGACGCCAAAGGAAACATGGGACTTGACGACAGCAAAGTGCCTAACCCACGCCCACATGTGCTGGCCATAGACGAAGAAAACAACAGCGTCTTAGGGCGGACCTATGGGACGATACCATTCTACCGTTTAAACAACAACGCCCGAGGAACAACGGACCTGGAGCCAATCAAAGCGATCATTGACGACTATGACCTCATGAACGCTTTTCTATCAAACAACCTTCACGACTTCCAAGACGCGATATACGTGGTAAAGGGCTTTGACGGCGACGATTTATCTAAGCTGCGTCAAAACATCAAAGCGAAGAAGACCGTGGGGACCTCCGAAGATGGCGGGCTTGAAATTCAAACTGTCAACATTCCGGTCGAGGCACGCAAACTGAAGCTGGAAATTGACAGAGAGAACATCTACAAGTTCGGCATGGGCTTTGACAGCTCACAAGTAGGGGACGGGAACATCACCAACGTGGTGATCAAGTCACGCTATGCGCTCCTGGACCTCAAGTGCAACAAGACAGAGCCAAGGCTCCGCGCCATGCTGGCCTGGATGAACCGCCTGATCGTTGACGATATCAACCGACGCAAAGGCACCAACTATAAATCCAACGACATCATCGTGAATATCACACGCGAGACCATGGTCAATGAAAACGACATTGTGCTCAATGAGAAGACCGAGGCGGAAGCTAAAGCAACACGCATTCAAGCTATCCTGGCAGCTGCTCCACACATTGGGGACGAAACAACACTCAAGCTAATTTGTGATGAGTTCGAACTCGACTTTGACGAAGTGAAGCTCCTGGTCGAAGAGCAAGACTACACTCCAAACATAGGAGCGGGGACGGACCCGATCAACCCATTGGATCCAAATGCACAACAACCTAACCTAAATCAAAACCTCAACCAGTTAGCGGGTGGAATAAATGGACCAACGCAATAAGTGGCGAGATATCCTTGGTGAACTGAACGCCAGCGCAATGAGTAAGACAGAAAACGCGCTGGTAAAGGCCTACAGAAATGCGATCAAGGACATCAAGGTACAAGCTAAGGGGTTCATTGAGGAATACGACACGCTATCGTTCAGCAAACGCATTGAAGTGGAGCGATTATTGAGCGTAGGGCAAGAAATACAAGCAATCCTCGAAGGTACAAACAAGATAGTCACTCAAACCATAGCCGAGAGCACAGGAAACATGGCGCAAAACGGCTATTATTCCACGTTTTATGGCCTCGAAGGGGAATACGGACTCAACGTACCCATGAGCTTTCTGGATGAAGACTACATCAAGAGCGTAGTCAATAGCCCAGTGGACGGAAAAACGCTCAGTCAGCGACTGTATAAGAACACGAACCAGTTGGCAAGAACCACCACACAAAGCCTGATCCAAGGCGCCATTGACGGTAAAGGTTATAAATACGTGGCCAAGCGCATAGAAGACCTGACTGAAGCGGACTACAAGAAAGCCTTACGGATTGCAAGAACCGAGGGCGGACGAGCTTCCAGCCTATCGCAGCAAAAAGCATACGAAGAAGCACAAAGCGTAGGGGTAAAGCTCAAGAAACGCTGGCTCTCAACACTGGATGAAGCCACCAGAAACAGCCACAGGCTCCTGGATGGACAAACCGTAGAAGCAGAGGAAGCATTCGTATCACCAGAGACCGGAGCGATCGGGCAAGGACCACGCCTGATGGGTCGCGCCAGTGAAGACATCAACTGCAGATGCACCACCATCGCGGTCGTCGACGGATATGAGCCAGAATTAAGACTCGACAATGAGACCGGTGAAATGGTCAAGAATATGAGTTATACCGAGTGGCAGGAATACAAGGGAATCATTCCAAGCACACCAAAAGCAGGACAAGCTGTTGTTGCTGTACCTGCACCAGTAGTACCAGTGGCACCAGCACCAGAGCCAATACCAGACACACCACGTAGAGGCCACCTAAGACGCCGAGATGAGCAAGGAGCCATAAACACCATATCCCAAGAACTCAACATCAGCACCGCCGAAGCGAAGCAATACAGAGACAGCGTGTATCACTTTACTACTGATGCCTACTCAGATGTTCGAGTATATCAAAAGAACGGCACATTAAAACGCCCAGAAATATCACAGATTAGCGACAAATTAGAAGAGTATATCGCTAAAGCACCTAAATGGGAGGGTAAACCACTATACAGAGGTGTAAGTTTAAATCAATCAGCAGTGGAAGAATTGAAAATAGGAACCGTTCTAAGACAAGGTGGCACATCATCATGGACCGACGATGTTAAAATAGCAAAAATATTCACGGAAAAAAATACGTTCGGAACACAAACGTCGGTATTGTTTAGAGTTGAAGCAACCAATCAAGGTACATCGGTGCGTCATATTTCTAAATATTTTAGTGAAAATGAAGTTGTGATATCGAAAAAAGCCAAGCATGAGATTTATAAAATCGAAAAAAGCAACGGTGGTAAGCAGCTAATTGTCTATCTAAAAGAACTGGAGGAATAGTCATGGAAAGACCAAAACAAAAAACGCTCGTCGAACGATGGCAGGAAGATGATTCACCGATCACCATCTTGTCGCAACCAACAGAAGAGCAGACAAAGGAAGACGAAGAAGACAAATAACCCTCACTCGCGAGAGGTAAAACGCGAACCACACACTACGAGACGTAACTCGTTAAAATCGTAAAGGAGGATTTAATAATGAATTTCAAAGAACTATTGATTGCTCAAGGGATCACCGAGGAACAAGCAAGCAAAATTATAGAGGCAATGCCGGCAAACAAACTCTATATCGCGAGCGAAGAAAACCTCGACATCCGCTTCAATAAAGCCAAGACGGAACTGGAGCAAGCAAAAGCGGATCTGAGCGCAGCAAACAAGCTGGTCGAAGATCTAAAGAAGTCAAACGCCGACGTGGAAGCATTACAGAAACAGGTCAAAGAGTACGAAGACAATGTCAAGAAGCTCGAGACTGAACGCGTGCAAGAACGCAAAACGTATGCGATCAAAGAAGCATTGACAAAGACGGGCGCACTTGACCTGGACTACTTACTGTTCAAACTTGGGGATGTGGAACTCGACAAAGAAGGTAACATCAAAGACCTGGACAATAAGATCAAGGGACTCAAAGAAGCGCACCCAACATTCTTCCCGGCTCCACCAGCTGACCCAGCGAAGGACCAAAGCAAAGGCGGATACAAGCCTATTGACTCTAAACTTCCAACGGGCGCAGATCCAGGGCCAACCGAGCCAAAGAGCTTAGCAGAAGCTATCAAACTGCAATACACAACGAAAGAGGGTAATTAACCATGCCAGTAACATTATTAGAAATGAAAGTCGGTCTATCCGACAAAGTCCAAGCACAAGTCATCGACACATTTGTGCGCCAATCCGAACTATTAGAACTCCTTCCATTTGACGACGCGGTCAGCCCAAGCGGTGGATCCACGCTCACATATGGATATGTTCAAAAGAAACTTCCTTCAACAACCGCATTCCGTGCGATCAACCAAGAATACAGCGCAAGCCAAGCTACTGTTGAAAAGAAAACAGTAGACCTCAAAGTCTTAGGTGGAGCATTCGAAATTGACCGTGTTATCCGTGACGCTGAAGGCCAATTCAACAACATGGCCCTTCAACTTGAAGAGAAGATCCTATCAGCCATTGGAACATTCCACAACGCTATGATCAATGGCGACGTGGCCGTAGACACAAATAGCTTTGATGGCTTGGACAAGTTCCTTGTAGGACAAAGCACAGAATACAACACAGGCGCTGTAATTGACTTATCAACTACTGCTAAAGTCAAAGAAAACGCAGACGTGTTCTACGAAGCATTATTGCAACTCATCAACAGCACCGGAGCTCAAGCGTTATTCGTGAATGAAACCATGAAAACCAAGATCCAATCCGTGGCTCGCGTGTTAGGTTACAAAACTGAATCCGAAGAAGCATTCGGTCGCGTGATCACCACTATCGGTGAAGGCCGTGTTCGTTTAATCGACTTACGCAACGTGGTATCAGTATCAGGTGGCAACGCAGTTGAAACCCCGATCATTGGAACTAAGACACGCACAGTGGCTACCGTTTCAACAACAGGCTTAACTGACATCTTCGCGGTTCGCTTCTCAGCAATCGACGGCTTCCACGGCGTGACCTTAACTGGAACAAGCGGACTCAACACATTCCTTCCTGACTTCACTCAACCAGGCGCAGTCAAGAAAGGTGAAGTTGAACTTGTAGCTTGCGTAGCGCTTAAGAATACTAAGGCAGCTGGCGTACTACGTAACGTCAAGATTGTCTAAGGAAGGGAGCATTGAAAATGCCAAAATCAGTTAAGTATTTAGTTCACAGTCCAGTAGAGAACTTCGTCGGTGTAGGAGCCGGCGGAGTTCAATTCGCATACGGGCGCGCTGAAGTCAACGAAGGATGGGTGCTCGACTGGTATAAAGAGAAGGGTTACAAAGTGACCAAGATCGGCGACGACGCACCAGCAAAGACCATTGAAGACATGAGTGTGGCTGAACTCAAAGAAGAAGCCATCGCCCGAGGATTTGAAGTCAACAGCAAATCAACTAAAGGCGAGCTTTTAGCCCTATTAAACGGTGATAGCAATGTATAAGGTGCTCGTTTCGTTTATTGACGGAGTTGAAAACCGCAGCTATGCGGCCGGGGACACATTCATTGTGGGACCTAACACCGATAAAGAGCGACTCAGCGCGTTAACAAGCGACAATAACAACCTACAGCAACCACTCATTCAAGAAGTGGTCACGCCCAAGGCCAAAAAAGAAGACAAAGGGGAGTAATCATGTGCTCCCTTTTCAATTAAGGAGGGTACCATGATCCTAAAACTATTCGAGGCGCAAGCGATCAATGCGAACATCACCCAAAGTGATCTGAACGCATTCGAGCAAGCCGTGCGCGCGCTAACGCACAACAACTTCCAAGACTTCAACGTCCGCGGATATGAGTTGACCCTCACAGGTAGCACGATCACCATGACGCGTGGATCCACCACTGGACTACGCGTGGGTGATACGGTAGAAATCAACGACACCAAGTACAATAATGGACTACACGTCGTTAAAACACTCACACTCACAGGCATAGAAGTCGAGAGCACCACACCATTCATAGATGAGACGTGCAAAGAGGGAATTGTGACCAAAGTGGCCTACCCGGCAGACATCATCAAAGGTGTGAAGAAACTCATTGAATACGACGTTAAAATGGGCGGTAAAGCTGGCATTAAGTCAGAGACCATATCACGCATGAGCGTGACCTACTACGACGTCAACGCAAACGAAAACGTGGACGGTTACCCGGCGGCACTCCTCTCATTCTTGAAGAAATACAAGAAAATGAGGTGGTGACATGTTCGGATCAACACCATTTGTAATCAAACAAAAAACAAGCACGTCAGATAACATAGGCGGCGTAAGCGAAACCTGGAGCGACGTCATGATGATCCACGGATATATCGACATGCTCACAGGAAGCGACCAAAACACGACGCAAAACGCGTTTGTAGAGCAATCTACACACATTCTAATCGTACCGACCCATACGGACGGGATCATCGACAAAATGCGCGTAGTGGACGCTATGGGCCGCTACTACGACATCACATACGTGGACGATCCGGTGGGACAAAAACACCACCTCGAGATTTATCTAAAATACGGAGGTGTGGAATAATGGCCAGCGGAAGATTTAAAGTGATTGATAATTCAGGTAAAGTCAAAGCCGAACTCAACGCTGAAATGGTCAAGAAGATCACTGAAGCGTGCCTTGTAGCCCAAGGTGGTATTAAAACAGTCACCCCAGTCGGCAAAATTGCCGGAGGGGAGCTGCGGGATAGCATTGACATCAAAGTGAATCATGACGGAGCCAAAATCATTGGACAAGTGGGCTCACCACTGGTCTACGCTCCATACGTAGAATTCGGTAAAAACCAGTGCCGAATTAAAACCGGGTAAAAACGGTGAAAGTCTTATGTTGACATTCCATTGAATAATTAGCAGAAAATGGTAAAATATACCCATGGAGGTATCTTTTATGAAAAGAGATGCTATTGGTAGATTTGTCGACGGTGGTTTTAAGGATTATACGGGAATTAAGAAGAATAGATTGACGTTTGTTTCATTAGATCATATACATCACACGCCGGTGGGTAAAAAAATACCTTACTGGATAGTGAAATGTGATTGCGGGAATGAGATAGTCAGATCATCCAAGGACATCATGTCTCAACACACATTAAGTTGTGGATGCCTTCAAAAAGAAAAGGCAAGCGAAGCTCAAAAGACACATGGCCAAAGTCAAACGAGACTATATAGAACATGGGAAAACATGAAGAAGCGGTGCTACAAAGAATATTCATCACGATACCAAGAATACGGAGCTCGTGGAATTACTGTGTGTGATGAGTGGCGAAATAGCTTTGAGGCATTTTATAAGTGGGCCTATGTTAATGGTTATGATGATTTAATGACAATCGACAGAATAGACGTAAATGGTAACTATGAACCATCCAATTGTCGATGGGTCATATCAAAAGATCAAGCGATGAACAAACGATCAAATCACATTATCAGTTTGAATGGGGTAGATTACTCCGCTACTGAATTAAGTGAACTCTATTCGATCCCAATTAAAACGATTTATGCGAGGATAGCCCGTGGTGACACAGGGGAAAGAATCGTAAGACCACTAACAGTAAGATAATACCGTGGTAACTATATGGATTGCGAAAGGCCATCGAGTACCGTAGAGCGTAGGAGTTGAATAAATATAACACTCCCAAGAGTATCCGGCGATTGAGTGGTCAATCGAAAATGTACGCCGAACTGTGCGGTGACGTGCAGAAGTGTGGATAAAAAGCCACACGATAACAACAATTCTGACTGGGGAATATGCTGAGAACGGATCAGGACGCAAAGGTGGATGGACATATAAGTCACCAGATGGCGAGTGGCACTTCACACGAGGGATGACGCCGCGGCGCTTTATGCGAAACGGCTTCAGGCAGACCAAATCGGCCGTGCAAGCAATACTCGGAAAACCAATCAAGTAAAGGAGGTCACACATGATCAAACTATTGCAACAATTGACGGTTCAATTTAGGACCGTAACGTCACAGGCGTACCACGCATACAATCGACAATCGTCAGTGACTTATCCTTACTTGACGTTTGATATTGACAGCGAGCGCATAGAAAACAACGTGGAAGGGTTCTACATTGACGTGGACATCTTCGACCATAACACATCCTATGAGCGCGTCTTGACCCTGGAGCAGCAGCTCAAGGACCACTTCAAAGAATTAAAGGTAATGACGGATGACCTATATATCCGTTTCGTATTTAACGGCTCCACCAAGGTACCAACCGGTGACGAGACGATCGTAAGGCGCAATCTACGCTTTTACGCAAAAACAGATTGGAGGAAGAAATAATGGCATTAGCAACCAAAGGCTATACAGAAAACACGCCCAAACACTATCTCATCGATAGCGCCACTGTTTTCAAAAACGTGACATACACGGCGCTCGACGGTTTCGCTGGAACTCTCATCGGAGCAACCGAGGGCGGTGTAACATTCACAATCGAGCAAAACTACAGAGCACCTGAGGTAGACGGAACAGCGCACCTTCAGGGACTGGTCAAAGGTAACGTCGTATTGGAAAGCGCTAAGGCGCAAGTCGTTATCAACCTGAAAGAATTGACCGCAGAAAACCTACGCGGTAGTTTAAATGGAACCATGATCGACGCACTATCGACTGAAGCTCCTACCGGTTATAAGAAGATCACCACCAAACGAGCAGTCGCTTCAGGTGACTATTTGACTAACATAGCGGTCGTGGGAAGACTCGGTGGAACTGCTGAACCAGTGATTGTTATTATCGACAACCCACTAAATACAAACGGAGTGGAAGTCGAAACACAAGACAACGCCGAGGCGGTTATTGAATTAACGTACGTAGCACACGCAACAGCTGCACAAGTTACAGCTGACGAGTTCCCATGGCGCATCCTATTCCCGGCCGTGGCTTAAGGGGAGTGAACTGAATGAAATATCAAATGCGAGAATTGATGGGGGATGACTTATTCATCCTCCTTTCAATTTTTAGTAAACTGGACATTAAAGAGGACATCGTTGTTTTATTTGAGAGTTCAAGTGAAACACTCACAGTAGAGCGCATCGAAGAGCTTAAGAAAAAGCACAAGAACCACGAGGCCCTCAAGCAAGCCCTCAAAGAAGACCTTGAGAAGCTGATCAATGCGCGAGGAATGCGTATCATAGCCAACCTCATTGTTAAAGTCATGGCCAGCATAGGGACCGCCAAAGAAGAAATTAACACACTCCTATCGCAACTGTGCGGAGTGAGCGTAAAAGAGATTAAGGCTTTGAAAATTGCTGAATACACCGAACTTGTGGTGGCATTCTTCAAAAAGCCGGAGTTGCGCGATTTTTTGGAATCTATCAAGCCGTTACTGCAATCGGGCGATCCAGAGGTAACGAGCGAGACGGCGAGCACGTCTTAAAGGATAAACTATTTAGAAGATACAATGACCCCATGGCGCTACTAAGAACTTACGACATGAAGGGCTTGTTCGACTTCATATTGTTTATTTTTGAAGAAGAGCAGGACGACATCCTATGGGAAATCTGGTTAAACAAAGACGTCAAAGACGACTTCAAAACGTTTAAGAAGTCCCGATCAAAGAGCTTACGAAAGAAGAGAATACCTAAAGTGACAAAAGAAGACGAGCAAAAGAGCATTGCTCTTGCTTCAAGATACATCAAGCCAATTGATGAAAAGAAAGGTGGTGGTGAATGATGAATAATGAGATCTTTAAACTATTCGGAACCATTGGCGTCGATACGTCACAAGCTGATAAAGCCATCGACAACACCGTGGACAACGCGGAAAAAGAAGTAGAAAAAATACCAGGGTTCTTCAAAAAAGCCGCTCAAATTATCGGCACAGTGTTTGTTGTCGACAAACTCATTGACTTTGGAAAAGCCAGCGTGGACGCAGCAGCTGAAGCTATGGCCATACAAGCACAATTCGAACAAGTCTTCGGCAACACCCAAGGACTGGCCAAAAGTACCCTGGATCAAATGGCGAAAGACTTCGGAATGCTTCCCAATCGATTAAAGGGACCGCTCACGACCACCACATCAATGTTCAAAGGCTTAGGTCTTGATACTGAAGATGCAATGGCGCAAGCAGGTATTGCTGTCACCTTAGCAGCAGACGCAGCTGCATTCTTTGATAAGAGCTACGAGGATGCCAACAGCGCCCTCAATAGTTTCATTAAAGGGAACTATGAAGGTGGTGAATCGATAGGGCTATTTGCCAACGAGACACAGCTCGCAACATGGGCGTCACAAAACCTCGGCATTGAATGGTCGAAGCTCGGTGAAGCAGATAAACAAATGACACGTCTACAATTTGCAACAGCCATGCAAGAAAGCGCTGGAGCAACCGGACAAGCGGCACGTGAGAGCGAGGCCTACCAAAACCAGGTGGGCAACCTACAACAAGCCTGGAAGGACTTCAAGGTCGTCGTTGGGACACCAATGATGGACACAGTCATTCAAGGACTCATGGCTGCCGTTGAATGGATCCAGAAAGCGAGCGCAGGGCTCCAAGACTTTATAAACTGGGCCAACGAGAACGAAACAGCCATGATACTTATGGGTGTGGCCCTTGGTACAATTGTCACACTATTAACGGCGTATCAAATCCAGCAAAACGCAGCCACATGGGCAGCCACAGCTTGGAAATTCATTTCAGGAGTAGCAGCTACGACAACGACCGCCCTGGGTACAGCCTTCGCGTTCTTAACTTCACCAATCGGGCTAATCATTTTAGCCATTGGGGCAGCAATCGCCATAGGCGTGCTCCTGTGGAAAAACTGGGACACGATCAAAGAAAAAGTGGGCCAATTATGGACCAACATCAAAGAGAAGTTTAAACAGATCGGTGACGCGATCATGGCACCGGTCGAGAAGGCCAAGAACTTCGTCAAAGACATGATCGACAAGATCAAGGGCTTCTTCAACTTCAAGTGGTCACTCCCTAAATTGAAGCTTCCAAAAGTTAAGATCGACGGTGAGTTCAGCTTACTCCCACCAAGAGTACCAAGGTTCAGTATCGACTGGTTCGCTAAGGGTGGTATCATGACCGGTCCGACCATCTTCGGCATGAACGGTGGAAACTTTATGGGTGGCGGTGAGAAAGATCATGAAGCCATCCTACCACTCAATCGTGACACATTAGGTGCGATCGGTGAGGGTATTGTCAACGCGAGTAACATGAACAACCCTGGCTTTTTAGAGAAGCTCGACGCGATCATTGACCTACTTGTCGAGTTATTAACCGTCAACCCACAATACCAAGTCCTATTGGACAGCGGTGTCCTGGTCGGGGAATTAACCCCACTAATCGACGAAAGAATGGGACGAAGAGCAGAACGAAAAGCGAGAGGAGGATAACCAATGCTACAATTCAAAATAGGCGATAAGTTCACAGCTGATGATTGGGGACTCCTTCTCAGTTCTTATGAAATAGGTGAACCCAAGATTAAAACCAATTACATCGAACTACCAGTAGGGGACGGATCGATAGACCTCACCGAGGCGCTACGCGGTGACGTGTCCTACAGCAACCGAGAAATCACGGCCAAGTTCACGACCATAGCACCACGCGACACATGGCGCGCGCTGATGGACACCATCAAGGCCTACTGCCACGGGCGCAAGGTGACGATCGTCGCACCGGAAGACGACGAGTACTACTACATCGGGCGTGTGAGCGTGGGACCACTCGTCAAAAGCGCATCAAGCGCAGAGTTCACTCTCACGATCACAGCAGATCCTTACAAGTACAAAAACAATGAAACAGTGGTCAATCTAACCGTGGGCGCAACAGGCACCCTCGCTGTGACGCTCATAAATGGCCGTAGACGTGCGATACCCACTATGACGACAAATAATACTACCCAGGTCGTTATCCCAGGCGTGTCAACCTCGTTCAATGCAGGAACGCATAAACTCGTGAACTTCATCTTGAATGAGGGAAATAACGCGTTCACGTTCAATGCGGTGAATGGGACAGCGATAACAATAACATACCAGGAGGGGACGCTATAATGTACACCATTACATGTGACGGGAACCTCTTATATGATCCACGGGTGGACGATTTAAAAGTGGCCAACGCGAAGCTGCAACTCGAAGTCAATCGCAGCGGCAGCTTTGATTTTACGATATACCCAGCCCACCCGCTCTATGGCACCATTCAAAAGTTAAAGTCGGTCATTGAGGTCTATCAAGATGGTGTCTTACTTTTTAGAGGACGAGTGCTCAACGACCGAGTGGGTTTATTTTTGAATAAAGAAATCGAATGTGAAGGCGACCTTGCATTTTTTAACGATACAATCATGCGCCCGTTTGAGTACACAGGCAACCTGGTGGGCTTTATTCAGTCAATCATTGACAGCCACAATGCGCAGGCAGGAGCAGACAAGCAATTCACACTTGGAAACGTCACCGTGACGGATCCCAACGACTTCATCACCCGCTCCAGCATAGACTATCAAACCAGCTGGGAAGTGATAGAGAACCGCCTCATACAAAACCTGGGCGGGTATATCATGGTTAGACGAAGCGGCGGTGTGAATTACATCGATTACTTAGTAGATAGCAACATACAAAGCCTGCAGGAATTAAAGCTCGAGGAAAATATCCTGGACGTGATCAAAGACACCCGCAGCGACACGATCATCACGGCACTGATACCGCTGGGAGCAAAGCTCACAGATGAGAACGGTAATGAGACGGATCAGCGCCTGACTATCAGCAGCGTAAACGGCGGGCTTGATTATGTCCACGACGCAGCTGCAGTTACACAATACGGGTGGATCTTCGGAACACGCACATGGGACGCCGTAACCGACGCCAACAACCTACTCACAAGAGCCAATCAAGAGTTGGCGGTAAGTATCAATTTAGGAGTATCAGTCGAACTCAAGGCGATCGACTTGTCCATGATAGACACAAACATTGACGAAATACGAGTGTTTGAATATGTCCAAGTAACAAGTGAACCGCACGGGATCAATACCATGGCGCTGATCACTCAGCTAACAATTAACCTACTGGATCCTAAACAAAACACATTCACCCTGGGCTTCAGTTATGACACATTCACTGAAAAACAAGTTTTAAGTGATAAGGCCATACGTCAAATTCAAAGTGATTACGTGACAAATCAGAGCATCCAAGAGGTTCGCAGTTCAGTACAAACCGTATCATCAAGCATCACACAACAAGCAGAGGAAATTGCTTTAAAAGCCAATCAATCAACCGTAGATTCTTTAGGCACCAGAGTTTCAACAGCAGAATCAACCATTACACAACAATCGGAAGCAATAGCACTTAGGGCAATGAAGACAGAGGTTACGCAAGCGATTGATGATGTTCAGGTTGGTGGAAGGAATTATCTTATTGGTTATGATGGTGAAGAAAACAGTGTTTCTAACAATACCACAAGTGAAAGATACGTTTACCCATCTACCAACAATACTGCAAGTATTATCACTTTAGAACCCAATACAACGTATACAATGAGTGCCTGGTTTAAAACAGATGTGCAAACTTCAAGAAGCCTAGATATGTTCTTTGTGCATTCTCCTAGTAGTGGTGCAGTA
>Ga0194136_1000186_pt1 | contig 36256 bp, 34 predicted proteins | sample TARM_MetaG_T3A_1_FD_134023 | JGI IMG/M metagenome (GOLD analysis project Ga0194136, IMG submission 134023) | Freshwater microbial communities from Pennsylvania, USA, analyzing microbe dynamics in response to fracking - TARM_MetaG_T3A_14 (version 2) | ecosystem: Environmental > Aquatic >...
ACCCGAGCGATCTCGTTGCGAATGAAGTCGACCAGACCAGGGTGGTAGGGCGCATCGAGGCGGATCTGGTGGTCGCCACGCAGCTCGAGATAACCGAAGGGCGGAACCTCACGCTCGGCGAAGAACTCGTCCAGCGGGGTCTCCCAGTGAATCGGGAGGGCCTTGAGCTCCTCGAGGTTCTGATCGTTGACCTGCAGGATCCACTCTTTCACGTCCCAGTCGAACCTCGCCCCCAGGGGCTTCAGCTCATCCTTGAGGTCGCGATAGTCATAGGGCAGGTGGACGCGGCCCATGATCTTCCCTTGATGCCCTGTCACCAGGCGAGCGCGGGGACCGTCCTTGGGTGGGGCTGCGGGGTCCTCGCCGGCGGCTTCTGCCGCTTCCGCCGCGGCGCCGGCCTGCTCCCGCGCCAACACGAACATCTCCGTGTAAGGCCCTACCAGGCGGGCCATGGCATCGTCGGTCTCGTCAAAGCCGGGCAGCACCAGCTCATCGAACGCGCGAGTCTCGTTCAGGGCGTGGTCCCAGTCGCTGGCGCTCAACAGGGCAAGGCGGCCCCCGAGGGCAGCTTCTAAGCCATCGAGACTTTTTAGCAGCCCAGCCTCGTCCTTGGCCTTGAACTCCCATGTCTTGGCCTTGCGATTCCAGCTGCCGCCGCTGGAGCGGGCCACACTCACGACGTGCGGGTCATAGGGGGTGTCGAGTGTCATGACGACCCGCCCTGACTTGAGTGCGTCAAAGTCCGGGGCCACCACGATAGGGTCCTGCACTCCCTGGCCAGGCTCACACTGCAGAGGGAGGTCGCCGCGGCCAACGGCCGCCTTGAGACGATCACAAAGCACAGGGATGTGCTCCAAATCCTCTGGGGGGAGGACGTCAGCCAGCCGGGATTCGATCAGGGCCATCAGAACCGGCAGCTGTTCAGGCTCGGTGAAAACAAAGCGGTGGCCATCGTCATGTTCGTAGGCGCCCACCGCCTCCCCAATACGGCCCAGCTGGTCGAGGTACTCGAGCTGGCGCTTGTTGCGCAGGAAGACGCTGACGTTGTAGCCGATCGGGGAGTCCGGGTTTTCAGAGAGGACCATCCGGCCTTCAGGGAGGTTGGTGTAGCTGTTGCCGCCGGCGCCATGCTCCTTGAGCCACTTCCAGTCCGGGTGCTGATCCAGGTCGATGCCGGCGAAGGCCTGCACCTGGCGGGGGTAGGCCATCAGCAAGTCGGCGCTGGCCTCGAACACCTCCTGATCCTGCTCGACTATCGTGGCCGGCAGCATGGCCAGCATCTTGCCGAAGCCGGCGTGCGCCTTGGAGAAGCCGACGCCGTCCACCTCTTTCGCGCCGTCACAGTTGGAGGCGATGAAACCAATCCCCTCCCCAACGAACTCGAGCACCGAGTCTGGGACGGGAGTGTCGCGATAGGTCAGGGATGACATGGCCGGGCTCCTCTCAGTATGCGTCTGTCCTCTATACAGGGGTCAAACGCCTGCGATTTGCGGTGAGCTAGATCATTTTTTCACAGTCCGCAGCCCGCCCTCCTGTAATGTCCAGAGCCCGTGACCGCGGGTAGCGAGATTCTGGCCAGCACAACGATCCCCGCGCCAGCCATCAGCCCGATCAGCGAAATGAGCGCCAGCGTCGACTTCACTTGCTTCCAGCTGCCCAAACGTCCCTCCTGCATCCAGTCCGCGACCGCAATCTCAGCGATTTGACCCCTGTATTAAAGCAAGCACCCACAGCTTGATACAGGAGACCGTCATGGCCAGCGCCGACCGCATTCCCCGGACATACTGGGCCGAGATTGCCATTCGTGGCTATGAGTCGCTGCCGAAAGCGGGGGAGATCGGCCACCATGCCTACCCCCGGGTGATTCCCGCCATTCTCAATCTGGCAGCACTGGATGACCGGTCCCGCGGCAGGGCCTGGGAAATCGATGTGCTGACTCACAACGCCGGCGGGAAGATGCTGGACACCCAGACACCGGAAGACGGCTGCTGGAGCGAGGATGACAGCGCTTGGAAGGTCTGCCCCAGCCCGCGGGACGATAACCTCGAGCTGCCGAAGTTCGCCGCGGCCCTCGACGCTCTGTCCGACCGCGGTGAGCATGCGATCGAGTGCTGGGACACAGAGATCGGCGAGCTCACGTTGATCCGGATCGCCGACATGCAGATAGGCATCACGCCGGGGGATGACTCTCGGCCAACCTGCGTGTTTGTCCCAAGGGAGCAGGTGGGCGCTTTCCGCAAGGCTCTGGAGGGAACCCAGCTGATGAAGCGCTTCCAGGGGGAGCCAGACACCTCACCCGGCGGGTTGATCCCCAACCGAACCGCGCACGACTGGCTGGGAGTGACCCCCAACGTGACTGAGATCAGCACCCTGACGCGCCTTACCTTGCCAGGTGATGATCAACCGTTCTTCCTCGACACCTTGAAGCGCCTGGAGAATTTCCAGGGAGACCTGAAAAGCCTCGCGCCAGCAGACCTGCGTCGGTTCAACGCCCTGCGCCACCAGCACCTCATGCCGGAGGCCATGCTGGGCCCGGTGCCCACCGGTGATGTGAATGACGAAAGCTACGAGCTCTCATCTCTGATCTGCATGGCGGGAACAATGCACTGCAACCTCGATGACGAAGCTCAAGCACTGGACCAGCCGATCAGCCTGGAGTCCCTGGAGCGCAAGGTACGCCTACACCTTGGCCAGGCACTCAAGGAAGACAGCCGTCGACACGACCTCTGGTGGGAGGCTTGCGCACCAGGGGCTACTGAGATCATGAAGGCCCGGGTCACGGCCAACCAGGAGCAGCGAGCCGCCCTGGCCGCAGTCCTGCAGGAAGAGCCCATCCACCTGCCGCCGAAGGTGACCCCGATCGAGGCGATGCGCCACAGCAAAGGGTTGGTCCCGGAGAGGGCTGAGCGTGAGTTTGGGGAGTACCCCACAAGCGGCGACTTCCAGTATCGCTCGCAGATGTCGCCAATGTAGCGGCTGGCGCAGTAGAGGCTGGCGCCGGTGCCGGGATCAGCCCACCTGGTTGAGGGGGACACCCCGCGCGATGGCGATTCGGGCCACTTCTTGCCGTCGCTGATATTCGGCCAGACGTTTCGCCTCCCGTCGCCGCGGCAGGAAGGCGAACTCCACCAGAAGCCAAGCACCGACCGAGAAAGCCAGCCATGACCACAAGGGGGCGGAAGAGACCAGAAAGGCACCAGCAAACCCTAGGGTTCCCAGCGTAATGCCCCAGGCAGCCTGGTGGACCCCCAGGAAGCGAGAGTCGCGAAGGAGTTCCGCTCGAAGAACCTCGAGGTCTGGAACAGCTTGGCTTTGCACATCTTGGATCATCAGATATCTCGAATTGCTAGAACAGAGAGAGTTGCTCATCTTCGGTCCCAGGGCCCCAGCCGGGCGGACGCGGATCTCGCGCGCCGGCTGAATCTTCAGCGTCTTGCGTATCTGGCGAGGTGCCCGCACTGGCGAAGTCGTAAAGACCGTCCATCCAGGCGCGATCTTCCCAGGTGAAGGGCGGATAGGGAGAGGGCGCTGGCGCCCCAAGTTCTCGTGAAGCCTCAGCCGCCTCACCGCGGATCCTGTCCAAATCATGGATTCTCAGCATCGCCAACCTCACGCCAACGAAGAAAGCGCCAGCCCGACCAGCATGAGAACGAGCGGAAGCAGGAAGGAAATCATGGCAACCCGGTAGAGAACGGGTGTCACCCCCCAGCCGGTATGACCTGCACCCGATCGCCACACGAGTAGAAAGGCGAAGACCATCCAGATGACAGACACGACATCCATCACCAGCAGGCCTATGCCGCCCAGCTGTGTTGTTACCAATGACAGCACAAACAACGGGGAGACAAACAACCCCCAGAACGCCCAGTGCGCATTGAGCTTCCCGTGCCAGGCCGCCAGCCAAAGATCCGCCCATGGAAGACGCGCCAGCTGGCGCTCCAATGCCTGGGCAAGCCGGCCCGAAGGCCTAAGCCACTGACGGACCTGAAAGCCGGTAAGTCGTCGCCATTGAGTCGTGGCATTCAGAGGCGGGGCAAAGGGTAGGGGGCGGGCAGGCATTCGCCTTCTCCTGGAAGTGTGTTCTCTCATGATACCAAAGCGAAGCTCTCGCAAGGTTGCGCTTGCGTATCCGAGCTCTTATGCTATATATAGTTACAAATACATAGCAAAGGGGCGAGCGAGCATGCCTATCCAGATCAAACCCAGGATGACTACCACCTTCTCGGCAATCTTTGGCCAGTGGGACCTGTACCCATCCCCATTCTTCCGCACGAAGAATGGGATACCGCAGCAGGCCTGGTTGCGCATGAACCTTCTCACCTGGCACATCGATGTGGCATACACCCGGCTGAGCGAAACCGCCGAGCCGTGCTTCGTTCCAGAGGCTGCCATCCTGGCTGTGCCTCTCCCCAGGTTTCTTACCGGGATGCAGATGAACCGAATCCTCAATGCCGACGAAGGCTTGATGGAGGAGCGAGAATCAGAAAAGCTCAGCATCTGCCACTTCGAAAGCCAGGACTATGGGCGTGAGAATGTGCACGAGGTCCTGCGCTTCGCCATGAACCAGGAAATCATCACTCCCAAGCAGGGCAGACACATCCTGAAAGAAGAGATGCGCGTCCTGGGTCAGCTGAAGAACGTGCAGCTCTGGCTCGAGGATCTCGCCTCCCTGAATGAGATCGTTCCTGCGGAAGAGTGCAGCTTGAGCCAGATCGGGCTCAGCGGGGCCGATGACGAAGGCTGGCAGCGCAAGTCGATGGCTCACGTGACGCAGGTCAGCATCAAGGGAACCAGCACGCGCTTCGCCGAACAGGACGATGTGGCCGGGCTGATTCGCCAGCTGCACGCCAAAAGCGGGGTGATCTACCTTGGTCTGCGCGAACGCCTGGTTCAGCTGGCCAGGCTAACCCGGGACACCATGGCAAGGCTGGGCGTTAGCGATGCCACGCTGCAGGTAGCAACACGACCGGCCCAAGGCCTGGTGGCATCAAGCCAACCCGAGATCAAGAGTCAGGACGTGGTGAGCACGACTGATCCCCTGGTCCCAGGCTCACGTCAGGCAGCAATACAGAGCAAGCGAGGAGATCAGCACCATGTCGCCGAAATTAGATCCCCAAGAAATTCAGCGCTTCGAGGCTATGCCGGCCAAAAAGCTGCGTCGAAAGCTACGCCGGCATATACGCCGCCACCGGGCAGGCCGTCGATTCGAGGATATCGTGGGAGCGGTTACCTCACTGGCGATCGGCGTGCTTCTTATGGGCGGCCTGGTGACTGGCCTGTGGGTCATGATCTTCGGCTAAGGCCGCCACAGCCCGCTAGTGCTGGCGCCATATCTGCCCAGAACCTCCAGCACCAGTGGAGAGTCGCGGGTAGTGGCAGTCCTGATTGGAGAGCTCGAGCACCGGTGCCGGCTATCGACACCCCATACCAACACCCGAGGAGGGATAAGCCATGCAACAAGCTGCCTACAAACTCATTGCCTGGGCAATCCTGCTTTACCCCGTCGCGATCGGGCTTAACTTCTGGCACGAGAAGCTCATTGGCTGGCTGGGGTAGGCCTAGGCCTCCGATAGGCCGAGTGGTCTACGATGTAAGGGTCTCATCCGCCGGAGAACTCCCGCATGTATCAGGATGTCGCGCTCCCCCTGGTGATTCTCGCGTCCATCACCGTCGTGTTTTCAGCAATCTACGCCCACTGGGTGGTCGGGAGGATACGCGAGCGCCGCCGGGCGAAGAAGAAAAGCAAAGACTGGTGTTGACACGAGAAATGGGGTTTCGTAATATTGGCCATGAATTGAAATCTCCCTTTCAGTCCCCTTGCTCGCCATGGATGGCTTGCTCCCTTATTGCCTCGCCTTCCCCGGCGGGGCTTTCTTTTGCCTATAAGCCAGGTGCTGGCGCGGTCCGGCGAAGCATCGTCTTGGCTGTCCCCCCAAACGCCTCACGCTCTTCGTCATCCAGGTGGGCCAAGAATTTCTCAAGCCGGTCCGGGGAGCTCGAAACCCCTGGCGCCAGGCCAAGCTTTCGGCTTACCCGCTCTGCAGCAGGAAGGGCGTTGATCTCACTTAGCTGAGACTCCACCTTGTTGCGCGCAAGATACGAGGTGACCATCTCCTTTGCGCCATAGAGCTGGCGCTGGGCCCTGGTGAGCGCCACATAGTTCAACCGGCTCTCCTCGGGATTCATCGGCGATTCTTCAGTGAGGGGGTTCTTCTCGGGGAGCTGGAAATCATCCCCGATGCCAACTTCCGCCCATTCGCGCCCCTTTGCCTTGTGCGCCGTCGAGATCACGACATCTGCCTCTCCCTCTCTTACGCGGTCGGCATCCTGGAGCACGGAGCGGAGCTTGGTCATCGGGTACTTTTCGACCACCTTCACTACTAGCTTGAGCTCCGGTGGGGCGCCATAGGACTCGGCAGCCTCCTGAACCTCATCCCAGTCCGCAAAGCCGATGAAGTCTGGCTGCATCGTGGGCTGGCCTCGCTGGAGCTGCTCCACGGCATCCAGCATCTTCCTGAGGTCGCCAACACCACCCTCAACATAGGCCTTCTGCCGGTGGCGGCCGATGCCTCGACTCATGAGAGCGCCAAAGACGCCCGCGTTGGTGCGATAGAGGAGGGCGCGGCCGGCCAGCCCCGATCGATCCGCTTCAGTCCCGCGCATCAGCACCGGGCTCTGCAGATGGCGAAGGACCTCATTGGCAGCGCCGGCAATGCGGTTGTCGAAGCGGAAGCTTTGGGAAAGGTACATGGTGTGCATGTCGAGTCGCTGCATGACGTCGACTGCCCCGCGCCAGCCATAAATCTGCTGTGACCTGTCCCCGACAAGCACTTTCTGAGAGCTCTGACCGGTCAGGAGTCGAACCATGCTGTCGCTCGCATCCTGGGCTTCATCAAGGGTAATGAAGTCCACACCAAGGTCGGGCGAGGAGTCAACGAAGAGCCGCAGGTAGCCGTCATGAGACATGGGCAGGCCGGAGTGCTCACTGAGCATGTCGGACCACAAGCGTCGCGCATCGGAAATCAGCGCCTCACCGACCGCATCCACATCCGCCGGCGACCACTGCCGGGCAAAGCTGATGCGAGTGAGTTCTGCCCAGGGCAGGTGCTTTGACTCCACCTCGAGATCATCGCTGTTCAGGTAAGTACTCACCGCTGATTTGACCAACCCTGCACGCGTTAGGGGTGTGATGCCGCCAAGGCTGGAGTAGTGGTAGTGGTGCACTAGCCTCATGGGGGTCAGGCGGCCGGCGTCACCTCCCTCGATTCGGTGAGCGTAATGCTTCCCCACCTGGCGGAATGCCAGCGAGTGCACGGTGCACGCTCGCACTGAGGAGGGGAACTTCCGCTGTGCCTCCTGGGCGATCGCTTTGTTGAACGCCAAATACAGCCCCCTACGTGGCGCCAGCGCCTCCCCCAACATGACCATCGTGCTGGTTTTGCCGCTGCCGGCCAGGGCCTCGACTTTCATGTCACGGCCTTGCACACCGTAATCAACGATGGCGGTCTGTTGCTCCGTAGGCCTCATGGCAACCTCGCATTAACCGGTGGCGTGCATGCCGATGTGGCGAGCACCTGTCTATCCATCGTACCAACGTGGTGGGTGAAAATAGGGATAGGCGGGGCAATATTCGACTGGTGTAGTTCCGTAGCTACACTGCTACAATGCCATGAAAGCCCATTCTGAGGCGTCCTAAAGCTAATACGTAGTGCTGCGCTACGAAACTACGAAATGAGGTAAACGCCATGCCCAGGCCCGCGGCCATCACCAAAAGCACAGTCATAGAAGCCTGCGAAACCCTTGTGGCCAACGGGCAGGCACCCTCTGTGACCAGGCTGAGGCACATCCTGGGCCGCGGCTCCTACACCACCATTGCCAGATTCCGGCGGGAGTGGGAGGAGGAGACGGCAAGCAGCAATGCCCAGGAGGAATCGGAGCCGCCCGCTGAATTACTGAGGGCGGCAGAGCGAATTGCCCGAGATGCATGGCGCAGAGCCCGAGAAGAGGCTGAGGCGGACCTGGCTCAAGAGAGGAGCAAGCTGGAGGAAGACCGAAGAAAGGCGTTTGCCGAACTCGAGAGCTCGATGATGCTGATCGACAGCTTTGAGGAGCAATGCCGTCAGCTCGCTTATAGGAACGAACAGATCCAGACTGAGTTGGATACCACGCGATTCAACCGCAACTGGGCTCGCAACGAGATGGCACGCCTCGAGAAAATGGTCGAGGACTTGACCCGGGAAAGAGACAGGAAATCCAAAAGAGTGGATTTGCTAGAGAAGGCCGCGCTCGATCGCAAAGAAATGATGGTTAACACGCAGGGGATGCTGAACAGGCTAAATGAAGAGCACAAGGAGCTCAAGGAGGCTCACAAGAGGGGCAAAGAAGAGCGTGACGCACTGAATGCAGCGCACCAAGAGCTGAAGGAGAGGGCTGCTCGCCTGGAGCAACTAGAAGTCGATCTGCGCGAGCGCATCGCCGAACGTAGTGAAATGCTGAAAAATGAGACAGCACAAGTTAGAAGGCTGGAAGAAAAGGCAAATGAGCTTACGGTGCAGGTGATAAGGCTGCAGAGAGAATGCAGCGACCATGAGAATGCAAAGGCTGATCTGCAGTCACGGCTAGAGAAAGAGGTGGAAACGAATGCAAACCTCGCCCATGAGCTGAAAGCCCGACCCCGCGACGGTGATGAAGGAGAAGGGCGCCAGAAACCCAAAAGCACACCCCGGAAAGGGTAGAATGAACGGACCTCGGATTGGAGATCGATATGTCCTGGAGCGCTCAGCTCGTGCTCGAAGCCCTGGGGGATTCTGAGCAGAACAAACAAACCGTCGTCGGCTATCTGCTCGGCCAGAGCTACATCGACTCCCTCCCCAACATGGCGAAGGATGGCGAGCAGGTCTTTGTCCCGTATGAATCTTCGGCGCTCCTCGGCTCGATGGGCATGTTCCGCGAGCTGGCGGGGTCACCTGAAGAAGCCGTGGCTATTCGCCGGGCAACGCCCGAAAGTCCTCTTGCGCGAGGCATGGTAGGCGGCCTCGGCAGCAGCCAAGCGTCAAAAGGGTCAAGCTGATACGCACCCGCCCCCGCTGGCCGGTTAAAAAATGACCATCGGGGGCCGGTCGCTTAGAAACTTAGATTCATCAATGTGTTATATTCACTTCACACGGATTTACCCACAGACCTAACCACATGTTCTGTGGATACTGCCCACAAGCCCCTCATCTAGCCTGAAAATCAAGAGGCATCTCACTCTTGGCCATTGCTCCACCCTATAGCCCACCTGCTATTTGGTACGCTGTCAGTAACCCACAAAATCGAGGTTACTCATGACATCTTGTCCTGAGCTGAATCCCGCCGGCATCGTCGCATTTTGCGATGACCTGCGTGTGCGAGCCCCGAAGCAGACCGCCTTGGCCGTTCGCTACTTCCTGGAGGTTGCTTCTGATCCCCAGCATCCCGTGGCCCACTACCACCAGGCCATTGTCGGCGAGGCAAGCTATAGCCACGGCAATACGGTCATAAGAGGGCTTCTGGCACACCACTACCTTCAGACACGCCAAGCCCGCGGTGGAGGGGAGGAAACCATTGACCTAGCCCCGAAGTGGAAGAAGCTCCTCTCGATGACTGGCGCCAACAAGAAACGGAGTACCAGAACCATGACCGTGGATATCACCGTAGACAATCAGCAAGATGCGCTGTACCTCACCAGCCCCTACAACCCGTACATGCCAAAGCTTGCAAAAGCGATAGGTGGAAAATGGAATGGCGAGGCCTGGGTGTTTCCCATCCGCGAAGAGGAACGTGTCAGGTTTATCTGCATGGATGTCTACGGGGAAGACGGAACACCCCAGGATCGACTCACAGTTAGGTGTAAAGCAACGCCTAGCCTCCTGGGCGAGCCGGCAGAGTATTACTTCCTGGCCGGGCGAAAGATTGCTAGCACCAAAGGCAGCGACGATGGCGTCTCCTTGGGTGATGGCATCTCTATCGTGCAAGGTGGGTTTGAGAGAGAAGAGAAGAACGATCGGGCGCTAGCAAGACCCAAAGCTGACACAGTGTTTGATATCCGCAACCTCCCCGAGATTGCTGCCAATCGCCTGGTCGAAAAGAGTGGTGGCGATACAGAGATTCTGACCGAGACCCGGCAACGGCCGGCATCTGATCGCAGCACTCCAGAACCCGGGGCTTTCAATCCCGCAGAGGCGGGCAGTGAGTCGGCAAACGGGGATGTCTTGGTGATGCTAAGGGAAAGCCTGCAGGAAGCGAGAGAAGAAATCCTGAGGCTCTGTGAGACGCACGGCCTCCCTTGGCCAGAAGAGAGCCTGGCGGGCTATCAGCGAGCGATTGATCGAGCACGCGTCGCAGAGATCACCCGGCGCGGCTGAGGGAAGAGGGAAAGGGGGCCGAAGCCCCCTCGAGGACGCTATTCGGGCAAGAGCATGACAGGGGTATGCGAGGTCTCAAGGCCTAAAGCGGCGGCGACGGAAACCCCGAACTGCCGCCCCACCCGATCAAACAGAGATCCCTTGGGTGTGTAGTCCACCAGGCGGTGCTCGCCATCCAGCAAATCCCGTGATACCCAGCTGGCGTCACCGGTCATGTCAGCCAACCCCTTTTCTATCGCCTGCTCCCCTGACCAGATCAGCCCGCTGAACAGGTCAGGATCATCGATCAGCGCATCCCCTCTCGCCGCCTTCACGTCAGCCACAAACTGGCTATGCACGGTCTCCAGCACCCCCTGCCAGAAATCTCGCTGCTCCGGGCTGACATCCTTGAAGGCGTCCAGAAACGACTTGTTCTCGCCTGCTGTAAAGACTCGTCGCTCGATCCCGAGGGAGTCCAGTGCACCCTGGAACCCGAACCCAGCATGGATTACCCCGATGGAGCCAACGAGGCTTGAGGGAGAAACCACGATGTTGTCGGCCGCAGCGGCGATGTAATAAGCACCGCTGGCACCAATGTCTTCGATTACGGCATATACCGGCTTTATCCCACCTTGGCCGCCTTCCGACTTGAGTCGAAGGATCTCCTGGTAGACCCGCTGGCTTTGCACCGGGCTACCACCCGGGCTATTGATTCGCAGGACGACAGCTTCAGCAGAATCGGAATCAAAGGCGCCGCGGAGCCCGGATATGATCCGGTCGGCGCTGGCCTGGCCATCACTGGTGATTGGCCCCTGCACCTGCACCACAGCTATATGGGCCTCACTGGATGCCTCATCGCCGCCTATGAAAAACGCAGGCCCCTTGATCAGGAGAAGGGTGTAAGCCGTCAGGAAGGCTGCCAGAATCGCGAGCATTATCAGGCGAGTGATAATTTTCCAGCGCCTGGATGACCGCTGCTCCTTCAGGATGCCGTCGATCCAGCGCCCAAGCACTTCTATCTGCTCAGTGTTGCCGTGATCGCCTGACGCACGCCGGCCGTGAACTGGTTCCATCATGCATATGCTCCGTATCGGTGAAGGGTGCGGCTATGGTCGCATACCGACACGGAGGAATAGGGAAATGCCTACATCCCCGGAAGCTCCTGGTTGTCTGAAGATCGGGCCGGTGAGCTGTTCCTGAAGGGGACGACACGACCGTTCGCCTCGGCATGGGCCTTTTGCCGAAGAGCTTCAGCCTCGTTGAGGTGCTCGGGCAGTTTACGCCCCCCATACCGCTCGACACTCCTTGCCAGCTGGTGCAAGGCCTCAGGGTTGTCGATGATCCCAGTCAGCTGGTGCCAGCTCAGGCTGTCAGCGACGGTCAACATCTGCTCCCATGAGCCGCGATCCCCTTCGCGCACCTCGAGGAACCCGTAATTGAGCATGGTTCGGACCACATCCGAAGGGCGGGTGCCTACCGTGCTGTACTTTTCCCGAATTTCACCCTCCATGCGCCGCATCAGGAGCGGGTTGGCTTTCGAGAAGACCTCGTAGGCCTCTGGCTCGGTCTGCTTGAGCCGCGTCAGAGGGTCCTGGGCCCTAACTTTCTCAAGGATGTCGGGGCCAGCAATACCAACGAACATCTCGGCCCCTTCGGCATCGACATCTAAAACGGTATCGCTATTCAGGGGCACTCGGGTATCAACCTCCGGGCGGGGGTCAATGTCATCTGAGTCCCAGGGCATGCATTCGCTGGCGAATCCCTGGACGGGGCTGCGCAGCTGGCTGGCATCGCTCCCGGTAAAGACCGTCAGCGGAAGGCGTGCCTTGCCCACCTTCGGGAAGTCCTCTCGCAAAGCCGGCGATTCGCAGGGTTCCGGAAAGTACCGCTTCCCATGGGTATAGATGTCATGCCAGTCGCTGAGTGCAGCCCACGGCTCCCCGTAGCCATATCGAGACCAGAGCGCCTGAACTGCCACCAATTTCCGCTCATTGAATATCTCGAACGCCGGCTCAGTGCCTTCATCAATTGCTCGCTCTTCCTCTTCTGCCTGGGCAGTGATGATGTACCTCAAGAGGTTCCTGCAGAACTCAGGACTATAGGCATTAGGCTCAATAGTCAGCTCGCCATGAGCATTTGGCTCACGTGACAACCAGCGTCGATAATCGGGATTCCAGTGATGATCAAGTATGTATTGTCTGATGTGTAGAAGGTTCTTAAAATGAGGGTGAGTTTCTGCTACCATATTCTCCATTGAGCGGTCAGATTCCACCTGAGTGCATGACCAACATCCAAATCTTGCCCCGCAAGAAGTAGAGCCTGCTTTGCCATGTGCAAAGGCATTAACCATACAATCGCCACCATTACCGTCACGATAAGTTTGGGTCATTGCTTCAAAATCGGTGTAGGTTTCATAGGCAGCCGCAGTGTCTGATTCTCGGGCCAATTTGGCCATACCGACCATCATCCAGATATCATCAATCGTGAAATGTGCGATTGGCGTAAGCAGCTTCTCACCATTAACTTCCACTGGGACGTCAGGCCTCTCCCCGGATGCAGACATGTTGCTCGCACGGGCGGCGCTCTCGTCCCACCGCTTCCCCACGACGTTGACGACCTCGCCTGACAGCATGGACTTCAAACGGCGCTTGAGCTGGCGGTTCGTCTGAACCTTCAGCATATCCGCACAGGCCCGGCCAGTGCCCGGCATGGTAGCGACCATGCGACCACCCACCATATTGACCATGTAATCATTGCTTAGAGTCGGCTCCTGAACCTCAACCTTTGCAGGCAAATCATGCTTACGAAGATAGTCGCGTAGAACCTCTATCTCTCCGATAGCGTACTGATCAATTGCGGGATTATCGTAACCTGTCATTGAGTGTGCAAAGACAACCGTGGGGATATTTATGCCTTGCTCTCTGGCCTCAAGCATTGCTGAACAGACCAATGCATTACAGACGCTTGAATCCTTCCCGAAGCTGGTCCCTACAACAAGATGCTTGCCCTCCTTGAACTGCCGAATAATGCTCTCTTTTGCAAGGGCAGCCTTTTCCTCGAATGGGGCATCAGGCTGGCAGGCATCGGGCAGGGGTGAGCTTTCATCTACCGCTTCAATGTGCCGCTCATCCTCATCAAACAGGAAGGCTCTTTGGCCCTCAAGGTGTACTGCTGTCATAAATCACCCCCTGGTTGTTGGTCGCTGTCATCAAATCCCTGCAGATGGTGCATATCCGCGACGATCGTTCGCTTGCATGGGGCTATGGCTGGGGTTGCTGATTACGCGGCGCAGGCATGTCGGCAGAACGTGCCTTGCCTCTTCGGTCGGCTTCACGTCCATCTCTTTGGCAAGTGATGCGACAGTGGCAGCCAGATGCTCTCCCTGGCCGGGCACGGTGGCCATCACGTCCTGGACTGCCGGGGTTATCCCTTGCTCAGCGAGATCCCGCATGGTGACGCGCGTGCCGCGCCCGTGCTCATTTACCATCGGCATGCCCAGGAAGGCGATGCCGGGAGCTGTCACCATGCGTATGGCCTGGGCGTCTCTGCCGGCATCGAGCTCGTCGCTGCGCACATACAAGGACTCGACGCCGTCAGTTGAGACAGCCACTTGCGTCCACCCCATCTCAAGCTCATCGGCAAACGCCAACATCTCCGCTGGATCGGAAGGGGAGGGCTGGTAATGGCGGGTGAAGATCAGGCCTGCATGCCGCCGACCAAAAGAGTCCCCGTCGAGAGCAGGATCATCCAGACGGTCGGTTAGTGCCTGGAGGATCAGTGAGTCCCTTTCACACCCATGGGACTGAGCGTCACTCAGCGCGTACTCGAGCTCGCAGGAGAGCAGCATGGCGTCATCCTGATCCATCCGGGAAAGCTGGCCTTCATTGACCAACGTCATAAGGGCTTCCCCGCGGGCGCTCGAGATCAACTCCATCTCAACCGGCGCTGGGCGCTGATAGTCGCAATCGATACCCTCATTGGCGGTAGCATGAACCAGCTCCGTCAATGCCTGGAGGGGCGGCATGGCCTTGAATCGGCGAGTGAACCCCTCATGGCCCTCATGGTCGATCATGCCTGCCAACCCGGGAGAACGCTGACGACCAATAGGATTTGCAAGCTGGTGGCGTGCGGCTGTCAGCATGGCGTCGACAGCGGCTTCGGGGGAGAGCAAGCGTGCGCGGGTCGGATCAATGCGGGACATGGTTGAGCCTCCTTTCAGGCAGATCGCCGAGTTCGTAATGGTCTGCCCTATATACAGGGGCCAAGGTCTGAGGATTTGCGGTAAGCAGGGCAAAAAAATTGCCCAGGCGCTGGAGGACATAGCAATGATGCTAAAGCAGACTGAGGAGACCCGAGCCCACCTCAGGCGCCAATGGCTCCTCTCCTCCAGGCGGCAAGCAATCGTCCACGAGTGGAGGTCGGCGTCACTGATGACCACGCAGCTCCCAGACCCCTAGCCTGGGGAACTGCACCCACAGAAAAAAAATTCCGCAGCAGCATCGCAAAACGGGGCGGCCTGGCCCCTGTATATAGGGGGCGGCGCTGGAGGTGATCCACCCCCTTTCCGCGGCCTGCATTGCTATCCGGGGCTTGCAATGGATAGCAACATGGCATAAAGTGAAAATGCATGGGCGACATAATGTAGCCGCAAACCAAACGATAGATTAGGAGAAATCCCCATGGCTAGAGGCGTGAATAAAGTCATCCTTGTTGGAAATGTCGGCCAAGATCCTGAGGTGAGGTTTACTCAGGCAGGCGCCCCTGTAGCAAACCTCAATCTGGCAACCACAGACATGTGGAATGATCGCCAGAGCGGCGCCCGTCAGGAGCGTACTGAATGGCACCGGCTGGTCTTCTTTAACGGTCTTGCTGACGTGGTTAGTAAGTACGTAGCAAAGGGAACACGCCTCTACATTGAAGGGCGTCTACAGACACGAAAGTGGCAGGATCAGGGCGGGAATGATCGCTACAGCACTGAGATCGTCGTCAATGAGATGAATATCGAAGGGGGAGGCCGGAAGGACAACCAGCCAAGCCAGCATCCCGGCAGCCAACCTTCGAATCATGGCAATCAAGGCGGTGGATACCAAGGTAACTCTGCCAATGCAGGTCATCCGGCTAGCGGGAATCAGCAACCCAACGCCCCGCAGAATGGTATGGGAGCGGGGCAAGAACAAAGCGTGACGAATAACCAGAACATTCCGCAAAATAATCCGGCAAACCAGCAAGAATCTGGTGGCGCATACGGCGCCCCAAACCCTGACGAATATGGAGCGTTCGACGACGAAATTCCATTCCAAGCGGTTCCTAATATCATGGGAGGATAAGGTAAAAGGTGCTGCTATTAAGTACTTATCCGCCTCTAATGAGGCGGGTTTGTATTTACACAAAGGAGGCAAGTAGTGGCGAGAATTACAGTCACGGCATTCATCGATGCTAGTCATTGCTGCAAAACCAAGGCTGCTGGATGGGGCATGGTGCTGCTCACCTATCCCAAAGACCCAGGCGCTACGTATGGTGGCGCTCTTTGCCTTCAGGGTGATAGCCACGATGCGGAGCAAACCGCCCTGGTTAATGGTGTGACGACACTAATTGAGGAGGCAGATATCTGCGGCAAGCATGTCGTGGTTTACGCAGACACGGAGCCTGATGATCGCTGCGGCCTCACTGCAAGGCTCATGTCTCATGGAGCCTCCAGCGCAAGGATCGACTACCAGCGGGCCCACCAGGGCGCGAGAGGGGCGCTTGCCGGTCTGCACGAACGCGCCGACAGGGTTGCCAAGCAGTTCATGCGTGAGAGCCGTGATAGCCGGCTTGCCTAGCCTTACGCAGAAGCTATAACTTGCAAACAAGATATAGCACTGTTATATTGGATGCATAGAGGGCAACCGCCCCTAGGTTAAAGATCCTACAGGCAACCGCCAGAGGAACCATCGAAATGGCCACCCTTATTCAGACCAATGTCACCGAGAATCGTGGCACCCCTCGAGTCTGGGCAGAAGGCGAGTCACTTGCCCGGGCTGGCATTTCCCCCGGCACCATCCTAGAGGTCACGACCCACCATGGGCGCATGATCCTGGCTCCAGCCAAGAATCAAGAGCGCGTCAAGGGCCGCACTGTCACCGTTTCAAAACGCACCAAGAAAGGCCGCGTCACACCTCTTATCGAGGTTCGTCTGCCAGCTATCGTATCTCTGTTCGGCCTAGGTGCCCGTGTCGTTATCAAAGCCCTTAAAGGTCGCCTTAGCATCGCCCGCCATCATCAAGACAACAGGATCGCCAGGCGTGAGGCTCGCCTAATGGAAAAGCTGGAGAAAGGTGAGCCGCTGGAAACCGCGTCTCTCTATCACGGAGGCGGTGTAATGGCTCATGCAATTCACGAGGGATTTAAGCGTAGCGACGTTGCGAGCGTCATTTCTCTGGCGGCTGAGATTGAGCCTGCATACCTGAGTAGCTCTCTGCAGAACAATCCCCACCTTTTCTCAAAGAATGCCATTCTACTTAATGCACCGATGGAGCAACTGGCATTCTCTGTTTCCAGTGTCGAGGTTGATGGTGTTGAGGGAGGTGTACCTTGCGTTGGTGCCTCAAAATTCGGCAAGGTCTCTAATGGTATCGAGCACGCAGAGGAGCATGATTCTGCTGGCGTCCAGTTCTATGCCTTCCTGAGAATGATTGAGGTCACCAACCCCGCTTTTTGTATCCTTGAAAACGTCTGCGAATACCGTCGTACAGCCTCCTACGCCATTATCAAAGCCACCCTCAAGATGCTGGGTTACCGCCTGGCGGATCGCGATCTGAATGGCAATGAGTTTGGCGCTCTGGAAGGAAGAAATCGCATGGTCATGATCGCCGTGAGCGAGGGGTTGGACATTGATCTGGATCTTGAGGCAATCGAGTCTGTGAGGATCAAGGAAACCTCTCTGGAAGATGTTCTCGACGCCCCCGACGTTGCCGCTCAGGAGGCTGAATTTCGTGACTATGCGCATCTTCGGAAGAAAGAGGAGCGCGACCGCAAGGCCGGTAAGGACTTTCGACGGAACCTGCTCACCCCGGATGCAGCCAAGGTGCCGACGCTGGTGCGCCATTACGCCAAGGCCGGCTCCACCAGCGCGCAGCTCAAACACCCCAGCGATCCGCTGCTGACACGCCTTTTCACTGTCGCCGAGCATGCGCGAATCAAGACTATCCCCGCATCTCTTGTGGCCGGCCTGAGCAAGACGGTCGCCCATGAGGTCATGGGGCAGAGCGTGATTCACGCTGCTTTCGTGGCAACTGCAAAGTGGCTCGGGGCAGCCTTCAAGGCTGCGCTGCCCCCCTGCGCTCAGCCGCACTTGCATAAGGCGGTTGCGGCCTGATCATCCGGCAGCCCTGAGGGCTGCCGACATTTGTCTGGAATGGAGGCCGCCATGCATCAAGAGACGCTTTTTGGGCCACTGGAGTCGGACGCGGCAGGGGAGCCGCAAGCCCCGCCCCGCGAGCCCACTTCACCTTCCGAAGCGAAGCCGACTTCCTCTCGGGCACCAAGGCTCAAGAAAGTGGATGTATCCCTGGAGGCACTGCCCGCCGCCCCCGGGGAGATCGACCACCTTGATGACCACGAACTCATATCGGCCTATCTGGAGGCACGTCGCCAGCTGCCGGTGATTGCCGAAATTGCCGATTCTGAAGTTCAGCAAGTGGCCAGCACCATCTGCGATCAATGGGTGGTGGCCGTCTCCAAGCGCGCCCTACTCAGCTTTGGTGGCTTTGAGAGCGATATGAGGGCGAGGGCTAACCTCAAGGCGAAGGGCATCCCGCCCCCGACCGTTGCATCATGCGGGGACCCGCGGTTCCCGGACCCGCTTCCGACCCTCGACAGAGCCTGCCGACACCTAGCCGACAATCTCGCTCACCTCGATGGCCAGTCCTTTTCGAGCATGGGCGTTGATGACCTGAACCTGTTTTGGCAGGAGACCGCCGCGGCTAGGGATATTGCCGAGAAGGCAGGCGTTGGCGAGGAGTTTCCCGACCCATACCAGAGTGGAAAAACCCTCGATCTTTCGCCCTACCGCGAAATACTTGGCGAACAAGAGAATTGATCAGCCCGGCTAACCCGGGGAAAGGTATAAAACCTGTACAATAGTGTGCGAACGATATCTTGGTGTCCTGAGTTCCGGGATCGCATGACGACAGAGTGCGCGTGGTGGCGAATCCGGCGAAGCAGGGCTGTATCGCACACCGCTACGCAAGGAAGGCTCATCCCGATGGTAACCCGCATCAGCCGACGACGGCTTTCACGCTTGCTCTATCAACACGATCCGCTTGGCACCGGGTGCCGAGAGTCGCAGGATCCCTCGGCATATGAGGCACTAGCAGAAAGCCTTGCCGAGAACTTGGCCACCGGCATGCCACCGAAACGAGCACTCCGCTCGTCACTATGCGACTGGTTCACCGACTCCCCTTTCGAGGAGCCGCATACGCAACCGCTCCTGGCCATCCTCACGGCCTGGCAGCACGCAGGTGGGGGCGTTACTGAAGACCTGGGGGATCTCATCAGTCAGCGCGTCATGACCCTCACGCCCGATAAAGTCCTGTTGCGCATGGGTGTGAAGAATCCCACTCCGGCTGACCTGGAGAGGCTCGCCCTGACCTTGGGTGATCCGCGACTAGGGCTCACAAACCCCGTTTCCGACTTATTCCATGGGAAGCGTCGCTATTTCCGCCGCCTCTGTAACGCTGCATGGATTCCGACAAAACAGCAGCAAGACTTCATTCATGAACACGACACCCTTACAGGGCTTGATAGGAAAACCTATAGGCCCAGGGTAGAGGTGCGTGGCCCCGCAACACCGAAGCTCACCACTTCCCCAGCCCGCTGGGCCGGCAGGACGATGCTGAAGTTGCCTGACGATACTTGGCGACAGTCGTGGGATGTGCAACTCGAACGCGCCAGAAGGGCAGCGCGGACCCTGATGTCCGGAGGCAAGTCTTCGAGTGCGCTTTCTGCACGCTTCTATTACGCGAAAGGCGAGTTCATCACCCTCAACATGGAAGAGCTGGATAGTTCAGCTACCGAAAATGTTGAGCCCATCGAAATCAGTGCCCCCAAGCACAAGAACACGACACCTGCGGATAGCTGATCGGCAAGCCCTGACGGGGAGGAGATGATGGCGCCAAACCCGATTTTGGGCGCCTCTCCTGATACAATGCGTGCAAATCGAATCAGCACTACAGTGTTTGGGAACTGATTATGTATCGAAAAGCCTTAGGCGTCCTGTTGGTGGCAGGACTTGCCGGGTGCAGCATTATGCCCTCCAGTGAACATCAGGGCAGCACACCTTCTAGCGACGCTTCAACGAACGGCAAGGTCCTCTCGCCTGATACAGGGAAGAAGAGCGAGGCTGATATCGCGATCCACCGCGTCAAGCGCGGCGACACCCTTGCAGCCATCCTCGAAAACAAAGCAGGGTCCCTGGATCGCTATTACCAGCTTCCGAAGTCCGCTCAAGCCAGATTCGCCTCCCTCCACCCTGGCGATCAGGTCGCCATCGGCATGGGGCAGGATGGGCGCGTAGCCCTCCTGGCCAAGAAAAGGGATGACGGGCGCTGGGACATGGCCCGCTACGACACAAGCGGCAGCCCTGAGCTTCATCAGGGCGAGCTTGCGCTGAGCCGGGAGACGATCACCTGGGAAGGGCAGGCCACCGCTACGGAGAAGCTCGCGTCTTTGGAGGGCACCTCTCTTGGGCCAGAACTCGAGGGGCGCGTATCCGAACTACTGAGCACAGCATCGCTGCCGGCCGGAACCAAAGTGCGCGTCGTTGCTGAGCAGCCAATGATCAGTGATCGCAGGGTGGGAGCGCCCCAGCTGCTTGCCGCACGAGCCACACCCACTAATGGGTCGCCTTTCATGGCCATGCGATATGCAAGGGGCGGCGGCGCAATGAGCTATTTCGATCACAACGGCAACCCCCTCGCGGGCGAATGGGTGGATAGGCCGATAGCAGGCAACGCCAAGATCACTTCCCACTTTGACCCGCATCGGCGGCACCCGATCTACCGCCGAGTCCGGCCCCATAATGGCGTCGACTATGCCGCCCCCACGGGAACCCCTGTGCTTGCCGCAAGTAGTGGTGTGGTCACCCATGCAGGCTGGCAGGGAAGCTGGGGGAGGCTCATCACCATTCGCCACGATGACGGCAGTGAAACCTTCTACGCCCACCTCTCTCGCATCACACGGGGCATCACACCCGGCACACGGGTGGATGTGGGAGAGCCCATTGGCAAGGTCGGAACGTCAGGAGCGTCGACCGGGCCACACCTTCATTTCGAGCGCCGTGTCGCGGGGATAGCCGTCGACCCCATCAATGCCGACGGGAAGCTGCGGCCCACCACGCCGCTATCTCCGGGAGAGCGCCTTGAATTCATGGCCGAGCGCCACCGCATACTGGCCATGATGGAGGAGGGTGAGGCTGGCGCGACCCTGGCGCTGAACTCAAGGAGGTGATCATGTCGCCGCAACGCGACCAGCTAGATGCGATTCTCGATTCACTCCTCGCCACGGCCATGGCCGCTATGGTCTTTGTGATTGGCCTGCTGGCGACCCAGTGGCTCTTCGACTTCGGTCCAAAAGCTCTACTGGGGCAAGCCGCCCTGCAGGGGATCGCCATCCTCGCCGTAGTGGTCGCCCCAGCCCACAAAAAAGATTCCGCAAAGTCGTGAGGTTTGACCCCTGTATATGAGGTAGGCACCAAAACGAAGAGGAGGCCACATGGCATTCCGTGCAGAAGGGTTGAGCACCCAGGATCTCGAGCTCCACAAGGACCACTCCCGCCTCATCACGGGCACGGTTGCAGCCACACTGCTTGGCCATGGTTACCGGGAAGACGGCGATGTCTCCCACATGGACGGCATCATGCGGATCTACAGCCGGATGCGTGGCGAGGGTGTTTCATCCAAGCGCACCAATGCTGCCATGCAGGCCGGGATTGATCTTGAACCCGTCGCCTTTGAGCAGCTTCGCAAGAAGCTCTCTCAGGAGTCTATCGAGGGTTACGAAGGCCTGGCGACCTATGAGCCACTGGCCGGTCTCCGGCTAGATGACACTATTGGGGAAGGGCTTGGCTTCGGCGCCAACATCGATGCACCCCTGATCTCCCTGGAAGGGGAGCGCGAGGACCCCACGACAGGCGAGACCATTTCCATGCGGGCCTACGCGGAGAAGTGGGCGCTGCTCGAGTCTCATCGTCAGTCAGTCGAGGCGCAGAACGCTAGACGGCAAGTCATGGGTGAGTCGCTGATCGAGGTCCCAGACAACCCCCTACCGGAACCTCCCTTTGCCGGTGTTGCTGACCTGAAGGCCACCATGAGCTACGACGTGCGACTCGAGGTGGACGCGAAAGGCCCATACTCCGGCTGGATTGTTCAGCTTCACCACTACAACGCTGCCCTGAAGGCGAAGAACGAGCAGAACGGATACGACACCGAGGACTACCCAAACGCACTCCTGATTGGGCACCTGTACAGCGGGGACATGAAAACCCGTGTCCACCAGGTGCCATACGACGCAGACCTTGAGGCTGAGATCATCCGTCGCGGCCAACTGTTCCTGGACTGCGTGGAGAAAGGACTGTCACCGGACAGCCCGGCGATGAAGCACCACTTCACGGAGTACCCGGTGAAGCGGCTCCCCCCAAGCGCCACCCTGGCATCGCCCGACACGGAAGAGCTGCTCGAGAAGGGCATCAAGAAGCTCGAGTTCTGTGAGAGCAAGGTCAAGCTCTGGCAGGAAGAGAAGCAGGATACGCTCGATAAGCTCCAGGGGGTCTATGACCAAGAAGTAAAACATGAGGGGCAGTCCCTCTATGCGAATGGCGCCGAGCTTGTCCTGAGCCGCGGAAGCCGAGAATCCCGCTCCATCAACCGTGAAGCCGTGAACGGCGTCATCGACGCTGCAGCTGATGTCCGCACCCGGGTCGAGAAGGCTATCGCGATGCTGGAGAGCGGAGAGCCGGATGCAGCCCTGAAGGAGCTGGCTCAGGCCCGGGTAGAGCGCCTGCCGGAACATAACGTGAGAAGCCTGGATGCCTATGAGCTGGTGACGAAGAAGGAGACCAAACCCTCCTTTTCCGTCAAGCGGACCAAGAAGGCGGCCAAGGTCTATGAAAGCCTCAAGGCCGATGCGCAAAAGGTGGTTCACGAGGAGCCTGAAACCACGCCACCCCAGGAAATTCCCAGGGCGCTCCAAGCCACAATGGGCGAACAACCCAGCCAAGCGCCGAAGGTCGAACAGCCCCAAGCGCCCGCGGAGACCCCAAAACCCGCCAAAGCACCGGAAAAACCAGCAGGGGCCGTGCCGCCACCGTTTGGTTACTAGCTGCTACACGCATTTGCCGCCCCTTGCTCGGGGCGCCCAATTTCCAGCAAGACAAATGGTATGCTGGTGTGTAGACGAGAAAAACCAGAGGTTGCCATGCCAATTGAAGCCCTGATGCTTGCCGAGCCGCCCGAGGCTCAGATCATGCCGGAACCCCGCACCTACCTTGAAGCCCGGCAGGCGCTGCACCTGAGCGGCACGATTCTCTTGGATGTCATCGAGATACAGCCCCCCCAGACCACGAATACCCAACTGACTACCGCTGAGGTGGTGCACGGTGTCGGCGAGGGTATGTCGATCATTGCGGAGCATACCGCCGAGGTGCCTGGGCAGCCGCAGCCCGGGGATGTGCAGTTCTCCCTGACACTCGGAGGCGAGCTCCAGCTGGTCTTCGGGGAGCAGCCGTACCCCCAGGACAGCGAAATCTGCTATGCCATCGATCGGCTGATACATGCCGGATTCTGGTGGCAGGTCAGGGATCGCGTCGACGCCTCATCCTCCACGGAAATGCTGATCGACAACTATCACGCTGCCGAGGCTCGTTTCAGTGCCTCAAAGAGCAACAGCGCGCTTAGCGACGAAATCACTGAGGCAATGACGGTCGTCATCAACGAGATGTTTGACATGAACGGGGGCGGGAAGCTGTTCGATGAACTCAATGTGCTGTGGCGTGGCGCCGACAGCTGCTTCGACTATGCAAGGCAATCCGTGAGGAACTCCTAGTGATCATGCCGGCGCACCTCATTCGTACCTGCTTGCTTCTCCTGGTAATGGCGATTGCATTGCCCGGCCTCGCCCTTGCGCAGGACCAGGGAGGCAATGGGTTCCGTGTCGCCGAGTGGAGTGTTGACGTTGAGGGCGCCAGGAACCAGGTGCGCCAGGCTTTCAGTGGTGGCGAGACAGACTCCTTCCGAGGGATGACGCAAATCGCCCAGAGCCGCATCAACGCAGTGCAGGCCGCGGCATCTTCCGGAAGCAGCGGTTCGATCCGCGACAACCTGGGGATCTCCTCGCAGTACCAGCTGGGCGGTATCGGCGGATACTTCTTGAGTACCATCTTCGGCTCGGAGCTCATCGGGACAGTGGCCGGGGGTCAATCCGCCTCGGGCCCTGGTAATTCGCTGATGGGCTACATCATGAAGTTTGCCACCTTCATTGGGGTGGCGGTGGCTATCGTCCTGGGCATGGGGCACGCAGTCACTATGTTCACCTCGTACATGGAATACGGTGACATGTTCGGGGAGGCACGGGATCGCTTCATTGGCACGACCCGTGCTGCAATCACATTGTTGCTTATCTCCCCGGTTGCGGCCGGCGGGTTGGCTCCGGCCCAGTATGCCGCCATGTGGGCATCCGCCACATCCAATGGCATGGGCAATCGCCTGGCATTCGTCGTCGGCGGCAAGGGTTTCGGGGATCCGGTGGAAGGCGGCTCGATCTTTTCCATGCAGGGCGCAGCCAGCATGGATCCCAATCAGGTGGCAGAAGGTTTCACTGAGATGGTCGGCGCACAGTCCTGTCGCTCCACCATGGGTGCGATGGGAGCCCCAGAAGCCGAGATTCGCTCTAAGTGTGGTCGCGCAGTGGCGAGCGGCACGGGGCTTGGTGGCGTAACCACCACGGGCTCCAACCAGTCTGCCATGACCGATTCCCAGATAGCGAATGCATGCCAGGCAATGGGTGACGTGCAATATCAGAACGTGTGCGTCTCTGTCCGAACCCGCCAGCGTGAGACGCAGCAAGACATCCAGGATCTCTACGACCGGCACGATGGCGACATTTCTTCGGAAGCGGCGATGCGGGAGCTTGAGCAGCTTGCCGAGCAATACGCCAACGACATCAATCAGAGCGTTCAAAGCATGAATCAAGCGCTCTGTAGCGACGGGAATGCGAATTGCGACAACGAAGTGGCTCAGGGGCTTGAGGGTGTAGGCAACACGCAAAGTGCTTCCGGAGCCCAGGATTATGACATCGGCAACAACGTGGCAGCCCAGTCCGTCATCGGACAGGAATTCCAGAGCATGATCCTACGGCTGGGGTGGCCCGGCCTGGCCCTGGTCTACTCCAAGGTTGGCGAACGCATCGATGCGGTCAGCGAACTCCAGGCGAACGGCACCGATAGCGAAGGCTTCGCGATACGCGACAGCATCCGCGATGCCAATCAGCACATGACGCGCACGATACGCCGCATCGAACGAGATTCGTCGCAGGCCGCGGTAGCATCATCAGCAGCCGGCAACTCCGCTGCTCAGCAAGACACCGGTTGGCTGGCGGCTATCTCCAACTTCTTCAGCGACGGCGCTGATGAAGTGTCCATCGTTGCCAATGAGGCAATGCAAGGCCTCCTGATGTGGCTGTTTGACCCGCTGTTCTCGAAGCCAGCGACCGCCGCCACCTATGAGGTGGGTGCCAATGTCATCGGGACACTGATGGCTGTTGCCGCGGCACACGACTTCCTGGTCAACCTGCCGGTGGCAGGTAATGTCGCGGGCACCGTGGTAGAAAAAATCTCTGGGATCTTCTCGACTCCCGATGAATTACCCGCCGGGGAGGGCTCCATCATCCTCTATGCCCTGATGGCCGGGCTCGGCCTGCTGCTCATGTTTATCCTGATGATGTCGGCGTTCCTGGTCTTCGTGATCCCCAAATTGCCCCTGCTCATCGTAGGGATACTGCTCGCTGAGTGGGCGGTGTGGTGCGCGATCGTCACCTGGGGCTCCACCATCTGGGTGGCCATCAACCTCTCGGCGCTGACCAATACGCCACACCTTGCCACCATGGCGTTCCTGCGCGGGATCGGGGTGATCATGTACATCCTGCTCTACCCGACGCTGATCGTGATTGCCATCGTGGTGAGCGTGATCATCTATAACCTGCTTGTGCCTACCATCTCGATGCTGATGATCAGCTCGTTTGGCATGGGGTTTGTCGACTCGGTCCTTGGCATCTTCGTCATGCCGATTGTGATGCTGATCGGCATCACCGTTGCGGCCTTCCTGGCAATCACTGCGATTGCCCGTATTCCCGACATGATCAACGGCATGCTGGGTATCCAGTCACCCGGTCAGGCCGTATCGGGAATGATGAACAGCTACATTGGCGGACCGCAGCAGTACAACACCATGGCCAACCCGGCTCACTCCATCCAGAGCATGATCCAGCGGGGCTAAGCATGGAAGCAGTGGATGCCACAAAAACAAGCGGTGAAGTCGAGTGGCGTGGGGTATACCCCAGTCTGTTTGGCCTTTATGGGTCGCTGCCCCTGGATGGCCCGGAGGCCCATGTAGACCTTGGAGTTCCTGCGGTTGTCACTATGACGAGTGAGGACGGGGCAACCCCCACCCTCAGGCTGACCACTCGAGATGCCACGGTGTCGATGGCGACCCCTATTGCCAGCGATACCGAGGAGCTGCGCAATCGGCTCATCAGCCGCTGGATGGGCGAGCACTACCACACCCTTCCGCGCATCCCTCTCGAGAGCGTGTTGTCACTGCTCGTTTCTCAGGCCTCGCCAACTCCCAAGCCCGTCTGGCAGAACGCCACTATCAAGCCCCACCAGTGGGAAGCGATTCTCTGCCATGCGCTGGAGGATGATGACCCCGTAGTGCAGTCGGCCCGAATTGTGGAGGGGTTGGCATGGGAAACCGATCTGCTTTCACGACTCCGCTCACGGCCACTGGCCGACGCAGCCCTCCTGGGGCTCGAGGGGGCCATGGTGGGGGCGAAGCCCGAAAGCGTAAGGGTCGTCCGCCGAATGGCCCAGCGGATTGCTCATTCCCCCGGTGTTCTTGTGGTCGCGGAGCGCGGCCACACCCCGGAGGATAAGGAAGCGCTTCGCAATGCCGTGCCGCAGACAGGCTGGATCGCGATGGTCGGTAAGCGACCGCTCGAGTCCTACGCGAAGGAGATCGCAGGATTGGCCAAGGTCCCAGCGATCGTGCTCGACGGTGATAAGATGAAGTCCTCACCTGTGCTGGACTACGTCGACAACGTCATGCCCCTGGGAGATATCGAGAAGATGGGGGTCATGCGCCAGCGAGCCATTGGGATGGTCATCGCGAGCGAGGAGTCATGATGGCGATGGATTATGAGGGCAAGACGCTGCAAGCCATCCAGGATGCCCAGAAGGGCAGTCGCCCCGCGATGGAGCATTGCCTTGGGCTCATCGAGTACCCTCTGAAAGGCCTCGTGAATTCCTATGGCAAGTTCTCCGACCGATATGGATCCCCCGTCGACCAGCAGGAGCTTTACAACGAGGCCATCGTTTATATCCTGGAGTCGTTCGGCAAGTTCAAGCCCAATGCTCACAAGAGCGACGAAGGGGTCCGGAAACAGTTTGTCGGCTATTTCCTTACCATCGTGAAGCCAAAGATCCGCCGAGCCTGCCAGGAGGCGACGCGCACCGTCAGCCTGCCAGACTGGGCGGTGAAGTTTGGACCGCGAATCCAGAAAGCCATCGAGCAGATCGCGGAAGAGCAGGGCTCCTCATTCTCGTATGGGCGCCTGGAGCCGGAAGACGTAGCGAGTCGATGTGGTGCGCCGCTGTCTCGCGTCAGGCTGTATCTGAAGAAGCAGCTTGGCCGGCACAGCGCCAGCATGTTCACGAACTGGGACGATGTCGTCGAAAGCTGCGTGGAGGGTAGGATCTCACCCTCGCCGGCTGGTGAGGCTGAGACGTTCGACGGACATCGGACCACCAGCAACACCTCCGAGGTCGAGCAGGTGGCGATCAGCGACGAAACACGAAAGCTGATCTCACGCTCCTGGAAGTTCCTCGGGGAACACCAGAAACAGGTCCTCAGCCTACGCTACGGCCTTAACTCATCGCCGATGACACGCCAGGATATTGCCTCCCAGCTGGGCATGACGATGTCACAGGTACGCTGTGCAGAAGCCGAAGCGCTGGACGTGATTCGAGAAACGCTGGAAGGAGGCGCCCGCGCAGCGGCGGGCACCTAGGATCACATTCCCGGGCCGGAAGGGCCGGAGGGCTGGGAAGGGCCAGCTTCAGCGCCAGCAGTGCCATGCAGGCTCCGCATCGCCGCATTCAGCGCCACGCTTTCATGTGGCTTCAGGTTGGAGCTCTTGCCAGGTGTCAGCGTATCCATCAGACGAAAGGGTGTGAATCCTCCCATGGAGGCCTTGGTGCCTTCCCGCGATTTCATACCGCCCATCTTGTCCTTCACCATGGGCATGATGTGGTTGTTGAGCAGCTTGAGGCCTTCGTAAGTCGCCTGAATGGCTACGATAGGAATCGCCATCTCATATCCCCCTGGTTATCGATGTTTCGTGTAGAGGTCCACAAATGCGTGGATCTCGCTCGTTATGTGCTCCACGGTCGAATAGAGCTGTGCCGCCGCCCCCTCAGGATCACTGATTTGACCGGTGAAGCGTGTCTTCACAGAGCGCAGCTCCCGCAAGGCGCCACGTAATGAGCCCACGGTCTCGATGAAGCCGATATACGTTCGGGTTGCCAGCTCGAAACCGTCGTCATCGAAGCGGCGGCGATACTCAGCCGGACGCTGATTGATCATTCTGTCGAGAGCGTCATCCATCGCGTCTTCAAGATGGTTGATTCGATCCTGCTCGTGGTCCCAGATGTCGAGCATCTCATGTGCTGTAAGCGTCATTCGGCTTCCTCCTCCGTGTCCGTGTAGGCCTTGATCACCAGCTGATTAAGCTCCTCCTCCTGCATTCCCGCATCGAGAAGAGCGGCAACCGGATCCTCTCCCTGGAGGTGAAGTTTCAGGCGACCAACACGAGTGTCCACGCCGTCAAGCTCATCGCCAGGCTGGCAGCGATGCAGCAGCGGAGCGTCGCTGATGGAAGGAATGGTGATGGAAGTAGGGGAGATGGCTGCGACCTCCACATCCTTGCGCTCATCCCCTTCCTGGGGGAGAACATCGGCATGGAGTCCAACACCTCTCTCATGGAGTGCTAAGGCGTGACATAACAGCATGAATCGTTTCCCTTCCTACAGGCCCGGCATGGAGCCCTTCACAGTATTGACGCGCCCCCAGGGGCTCGAATGGCGATCGACGTTGAGTGAGCTCGTTTTCGGCTGACGCACCTTGGGCTCGGGAGCCGAGGCGGGCTCCGCGGCCTTTGTGCTGTCAGGTTCGCCGGACTCGTCAGCAAATGATGCTGCTAATGCCGGCGGTATATTCAGAGGCTCCTCGGGTAAATCATGGCTCGTACCTAGCTTAGCATCCGGCTCTTCCGGAATGGCGAGACGCGAGAAGTATTCACGAGTCGCCTCGGGCCATTCGCTCTGCTCAGGGAACCACTTCAGATCAGGCTCTTCACCCACCATGAAGCTCTGCAGCCCCGTCACAATGGGGGCGACATCCTGAAGCACAGAGCGGATGATCTTGGCTCGATCCGGCGTACCATCGTCCGCATCGTCTCCGCTGGCTTCATCCGCAACCCTGCCGCTCCAGAAGTCGAGGTAGCTGGCATGCTGGCGAATGTCATAGTCGAGCCCAAGCATCCGGCCGGCGAGGGCCGCAAACAGTTCAGCTCGAACCTCTTCCACGGCATAGCCGTCGTGGAAGCGCTTTGCTGCTTCAGCGTTGCTCAACCCATCCTCGAGATAGTCAACGCGCCCCTGCCGGTCGGGGGCACCCGTCCAGTGGTACAGCTCATGGAGGGCGTCGGCCGCCCAGCTGTCAGGAGAGGCGTAATCGGCCGCCAGCGGCATACTGATAACCCCATCCGGGCGGCTCTTGGTCCCGGGGATGAAGCTGGGGGAGGGGCCTGGCTCGATCTTGGCGCCAGCCGCGGCGATGAAGTGGCTGACCAGCTCGTGAGAGGTAATCGCCGTCGACGCTTCGAGCGGGGGCGGGTCGAAGGGCTCGATCTCTGAGACCTGAAGCTCATCCACATGGAAGATCGGGAACGGCTTGAAGCCGACCACTGAGCGCTGATCGCCAGGGGCGCCATCATCCCCGCCGGACAGCTCCTGTGGTGTCAGCTTGCGAGGCGAGGCGGTATCACCCTCCGCGCCAGCCCCGTCATCATCACGTGAGGAGAGGATGATGGGCCGCATCAGTCGCGTAGCGCTGCTGCCCTTTTCCGGGAAGACCTTTTCGCCCGAATACTCCCTAGCCTGATTCACGGTACAGAAGCGCCCGTCCAGGGTGCCCTTGTTGAACATGGCGAGCATGGCCCTGACGGCGTTGAAGCCGGTATAGGGGCGCTGGGTCACCGCATTGCGCGGGGTCAACAGTGCCGGATTCTTGACGACCCCCTGGAAGTCCTCGGCGTTCGCCTCACGCCGCTCGAGGAGGCCAATGACATCCCCGGCGACCTGCTCCATGACTTCTTCGGTCGTGGGTGCACGACGCTTTGCCTTGGCCATCTCAACTTCCTCCTCGCTCGTTATCGGTGCCTGCCTTTAATACAGGGGTCAAAACTAGAACCCGAGCGATACCTGTTGAGGTTTTTTTGCACCTGACGGCTTCTGAGGCTCATCCCTTTCGGCGGGCTCGCCCTCTGGAGACCGGGATTCGCGCTCAGCGGGGGTGCTCTCCTGACCGGTGTCCTGCCCGTGCTGTGCCTCTCCCTGGTCGGCGGCCAACCCTTCGAGTGCCGGGGGAACCTCTGGCGCAGCATCCTCGGCAGGGGTGTCGCCCTCCTGCTGCAAGGGGCCAGCCTCCTGCCTGGTGTCCATCCCCAGAACGCCGTGATGATCCGCCGGGGCGTGCTCTGGTTCTCCCGCTTCCGCTTCGCTGGCAGGGCCCACATCCGCCACCTGGGGCTCGGAGAGCGTCTCTGCGGAGGCGTCTGCCTCTTCCTGGGTGTCAGCCTCATTTGGGTCTTGCTCTGCCAGAGGAGCGCTCTCTGCGGGGATGTTCGCCGCAACCGCGATCTCGGGATCTTCACTGACCTGAACAGGCGCGGCTGGCTGCTTCTCCGCCTGGCGGCTCTTCTGGAGCTCGTGAAGGGCAACCGCCTCGGGGAAGCGCTGCGCGAGGCCTGCGGAAAGGCTGTTCGCCAACGGCTTGAACGTATCGAGCAAGGCGTTGCGCATGTGCCCGGCGGGGTAGGTCCAGCTGTAATCCGTGGGAGCAGCGCGATACAGGTGGTTCTCGTGATCGCCAAGCCCCGCGCCGAGCTGCAAGAGGCGCTGCTTGGCCACCACGGCTTCTGCCTGCTGTCCGGTTCGCTCCTGCCGATCACGGCTGGCAACCGTCACAAGGTAGGGTGACTCCCGACCTTCGGCCTCGAGTGCATCGAAGGTGTAGGTCTCGAATGCCCGGGCGAACAACTCCACCGGTGTCGACCAATACTTGGGTGCCGAGCCCCGCAGATAGCCATTTCTCCCCAGGTCGCGCTTCTCGTAGGCGGCGCTGGCCCGGGCCATGCGCGAGGTCTGCATCACCGGAATCGTGCGATAGGCGTCTCGCCGGTAATCCCCGCGAAGTACGGCCATGGTCTCGCGCTCATCCCTGCTCATGTCCTTCCGATGCAGTGTGGAGTTGAGCGCCTTGAGCGCAATGTCGGCCCAGTCCGAAACCGGCGGGTGGAATCGCTGATGGAAGAGGCTGTTGTGGTTCATCACCGGCTCTGCACCACGCATGAACGCTTCCTTCATGGCCTCATGGCTCCAGTCAATGTCCATGGCCAGCCCCTCGTTAAGAAGGTCGTTGCGCTCCCCTGGCGTCATGTAGGCAAAGCGAGCTCCGTAGTCGTCCGCCAGGCCCGCAAGATCCCGCAGCATGCCCTGGTATGAGTCCTGAGAGCACCTGGGGTCCTTGGGGTCTTCATCAAGCGTCAGGGGGCGGGTCACACACCGGTACACGAGTTTGTCGAGCACATCCCCGACCTCACTATCACGGCGTAGCGTCTCGTTCCCCACCAGGTGGAGCCGACCGCTCTGCTCGCCGGCAGTGTGAAGGGCGTCGCGCCAGCCCTGGTTCAGAGCCGAACGTAGCCACTGCAGCCTCTCACTCGTGGTGGCTTGGCCTGCAAATTCCTCGGAGAGTACCGCGAGCGGCTCCATGAGCTTGTCCGCCTCGGCATGGCGTGCCTGGAACTCGTCGTTCGTCTCGTTCTGGCGCTTACGCGCAGAGCTGATCCAGCTCTTCATGTCGACCAGAGTGTCCACCAGCCGGGAAAAACGCATGCACTTGGTGGTCTCTGCCAGGCAGGGCGCGAGCTTCTCGCTCAAGGCGGCCGACATCCCGAGGTGGCCGGCCAGGTCAACGACATTCGTCGCTCGGAACTGGCCGTCGAAGTCCAGCACCCGCTTGCTCACTTCTTTCAGGACCTGGGGGTCATGAATCGCCGCCCGGGCGCGAGCGGAAGGGACCGCGGGGTGCTGGCGCTCATCCTCAGGATCCTCGATCTCCATGGCCTCGATGATCTGGCGCTCCAGGAGGAAGGCGTGCTCCAGATAATGGTCGAAGCGGGCCGCCAGGTTGCGCTGCACGCGGTTCAGAAAACGCGGGTGCACCTCGAGGCGCGATTCCCTGATCTCGGGGTTGGTGGCGAAGCGTGCGCGATGCAGAGCGAGGGCACCCTTGGCCAGTCCGTGATTCTCCTCGGCCCACTGAGCCGAGGTATGGATGGTGGCCAGCAGAGACAGGGAGTTGCCGTTCGGCGCGGTAATGGTCTCGCCGAGCTGGATTGCGGCAGGCCTGACGGACATGGTTGTTTCCATGTCGTGGGGTGTGGGCGCGACAAGTTCATCCCCCATGTCAGCGAGCGCGCTGCGCAGCAGGTCATTCTGCATGTTGATCAGGTCGAGCAAGTCCTGGACGGGGCGCCTTTCGTTCTCAGGCGGGTGTCGCAGATACTCGCCCAACTGCAGGGAGCGCCAGGATGCTTCAGCGCGGACGTTCTTTCCTTCTTCCTCAAGGTGCTCGCGGTGCTCCTTCAGATAGGCATCCGCTTCATCGGTGGACCAGAGCCGGTCATGGTTCATGGCTCGCACCAAAAGTCGTGACCCATCTCTCACGGCGCCGATGGCATGGCGCACCGGAGCGGCGATCTTGCGCAGGGTCTCGTCGTGGGGCACGCGGTTCACGCTGAGCATCTCGGAAGCACTGTCTTTGATGCTGGAGACTGCCCATTCCTCGAGGCGGGAGTAATCAAGGTTCGCCAGTTCATAGAAGCTCTGTGTCGCCTTGCCTCCATCGAACGGCCAGAGCTCCTCGGACATGAGCTTGGCCCGAGCATCATCATCATTGAGGGTGCCGTAATGCAGGTGGGAGAGCTGGATCAACAGCCGGTCAAGTGACCGAACCGACAGGCTGATCTTCTCGGCGAGCTCGGCCCCATGGTCGCGGGACAGCTGCTCGTCCGGCACATCCTCGGCGTAGATGGCCTTCATGGCATACGCCATACCGGTCATCATCTCGATGGCTTCGGGGGTGGCATAGGAAGGCTTGAGAAGCCCGGCCGCGAAGTCACGCACTTCGTCGTACTTGGGTGGCTGGTGCTGGCGCTCAATATGCTGGTTGGTCGCGATCGTCCAGTAGACGGCAAACGCCTCGGTGACAGTGCCGACCCCACTCCCCTTGGAGCGCCCGGTTACCCGTGCGATGTCGCCGTCCGCGAAGCGTCGATTGGCCATGCTGAGATCACACATCTCGCTCAGGGTGTAATCCAGGGCATGTCCCCACTCGTGGGCCAGGCTGCCAGCGCCCTTGTCACGGGTCATGTTGATGATGTGCTTGGCGGGTTCGTAGTGAGCGGCGGCCTTACCGCGACCACGTGCACCCAGCGCCAGCCCCAGCGAGCGGCCATCGTAGTCCTGGTGGCCCACCACATCCGCACCACCCTCCTGCACCTCGTCGGGGAGGGGGTTGCCGAGGGCGACCAATTGCGCCGGCATCTTCGCCACGGAGGCCATATCCTCGACCGCCTGGTGGATGGCCCCGGTCAGGTAGCGACGCATCTTCTGCGGCACATAGTTGCCGATCTGCAGGCCGCGAAAGCCGTACTCATCGATCAGGAACCGGAAGTCCTCGAAGGTGGCCTCATCGGAATCTTCCCGGTCGTCGCTTTCCATCTCCGCGACCTGGGCCGACAAGTCGAGCCTTTCAGGGCGGCGAGGCTGGTTCAGCGGATTGCCATCCTCATCGACCGGCGTTCCCTCCGGGATCTCGACTTGCGTGGCTTCAGCGGCGGTCTTGGGGGCATCTCGCGTCATCTTGACCCCCAGGGCGCCGGACGCCAGGTCTTCACGGTCAATGGCCGGAAGCTCGGCATCCGGGTTGTGGACCAGCGCATCTCCCAGGGGGCGAATGACACCACGGTGCATGTACTTGGTGCGCTTCGAGTTGATCTTGCCGTGAAGCAGGACCTCCTCAAAATCGCTGGTGCAGAAGCGGCTGATTACCGCCACGTCCATCACTTCCCCGAGCTTGCGCTTCTGGCGCATCATCCGGTTGAATAGCCCGCTGGGGTATGAGCCATTCCCGATGATGGAGCGATGGTGATCGAAGGCTTCTCGCAGGCTGGCGGCATTGTCCTTGTCGGTGAAGGCCTTGAGACACCGATCAGCGATCTGAACATCCTCCAGGGCAAGATCCTTGAAGAGCTTCTGGCGTGGCTCGGCGCGCAACCCCAGCTTGTAACTCTCATCATCCAGAATGTCCTCGAGCGCCTCACGAAGACTCATGTCGCTATACGCGTTATGCGCCCTCAAAGCGACAGCCAAAGCCAGGTGCATGTCGCGATAGCGCGCCTCGCTCATGTCGCCGTTCTCATCGGCAAAAGCCTTCACGAGCGTGCCTACCGCCTCCAGCCGGCTCTGCTCCCATTCGGCGACCACCTCGAGCAGTTGAGGGTAGTGCTCGATGACTGCCGGGATGGGCTCTTCGGGCTTTGGAGAGAGCTGGTCGCGCACGGCCTTGATGTTGGCGAGGAAGGGGATGGGGTAGTGGCTATCGACCAGCTCGTGGAAGTTGATCTTGGGCATCAGGCGAGCTTTGGTCGTGACGCTTTGCCACTCTTCAAGCAGTTGGTGCTGCTCGCTGCTGAACCCTGCCGAGGGAAGAGTCTCAACATCGTCCTCGATCCCGAGGCTGGTCCTGAGGAGCTGCCCCATCTGCACACTGATGGAGTCGTCCAGCGCCAGGGCGTTCTCGAACATCAGTTTGGGTGCATCTGGAAGCACCATGCCCGCATCGCCGATTCGCTTTGCCATCATCCCACTCCGTAATTTGAGCCTTTCCCTATATACAGGGGTCCAAACTGGTGGATTTGCGATTACGGCTGAAAAAATCGGTCCACCCACAGTGCCGGGAGAGCTTCAGCGCTTCTTGGATCCCCGCCGGGCCCGCTGGCCCCTGGCCAGGTCCCGATCCATGAACGCCAACCCCCGGGTCATGTCTTCTGGCAGGAGTGCTTCGCTGCAATGGGGGCACAGCGGCGTCAGGCGCTTAGAGCGCCATACTTCATCCAGGGCCTTAACCGCCCGACTCCTGGCGGCGAAGGATTCAGCCTCTGCCAGCTCACGCTCTCGACGCTGTAGCCGCTTCACATGGCCATCCATCTGCTCGACAAGGCCGCGGAAGGCATCGAACGGTTCTACCTCCGACTCACAGTCCTCGCACCACACCCGACGCTCACTGTCGTCGTAGACCAGGTGAAGATGCCGGCAATGCGCCCGGTGCCGCCGGGTCAGCCCGCGAGCTACCCGCACATCGCCGATATCCACGACACGGACACCACCCTGGAAAGCCTGAGGTTCAATAGGCGCATCACTCACCTGGATTCCTCCTGCATGAAATAAAAAAAGAGCGGCGCAGGGCCGCTCAAACACTCTCCACCATGAAACAAGGGCTCCGGATTACTGGCCGTAGATGGACAGTTCCACCGTGCGGTGGGGCCAGGCCAGGACGGCTTGATCGCCGTCGATATCGAGCAGGCGCCCGCCATAGACAAGATCGCCGCCCTCAGCGATACGGTAGGTACGCCCGGTGTTCTGCCCCTCGAGGACCGCGACATTGCCCTCGATGGCGAGCAGCTGATAGAGGCCGCTCACGGCGGGGCGCGATGGCGCTGCCGTGCGTTTCGGCTCCGGCGCCTGGGCCCGCTTGGCGGCGTCCTCGGCAACCTCCTTCAGGCGCTCATCCAGCCCCTCCAGCTGCAGGGCCATGGCCTCGGAGAAGGCCTCGAATCGCTCGGAAAGGGCATCCAGGCGTTCGTCGTCTACCTGGGGCTCGTCACTCAGGTCTTGGTCGCCCAGCTCTTCGAGACGATCGCTGATGCTGGCGACCTGGCTCTTCAGGCCGCTGAGGTCTTCTCGGATCGGCTCGACCGCGGATTCCGAGGTAACATCACCCACCTGCTGTGTGTTGGCGACGTTCTGGATCTCACGCGCCAGCGCGTCCAGGCGATCCTCGATCGCCGCAAGGCGCCCATCATCCACCCCGGCTGCGTCGGCAGGCATGTCCTGTTCCATCAGGGATTGCGTCAGAACATCGTCCGGTGTGGCCTGATCCTCAGCCTCGGGCTCCGGCACTGGCTCGGGGGCCGGCTCCTGCGCGGGAGGTTCGGGCCGGGCATCGAAGTTGCTGAAC
>Ga0194136_1000196_pt1 | contig 35357 bp, 48 predicted proteins | sample TARM_MetaG_T3A_1_FD_134023 | JGI IMG/M metagenome (GOLD analysis project Ga0194136, IMG submission 134023) | Freshwater microbial communities from Pennsylvania, USA, analyzing microbe dynamics in response to fracking - TARM_MetaG_T3A_14 (version 2) | ecosystem: Environmental > Aquatic >...
AGTCCCAATAGATTTATAAAACCTAATAGCGGGCATAGAATTTTCTGTTATAAGAGTCCCGTTTGAAACTATACGTGGTTGTATAGTAGCGGAGTTTTGTGTAGCATCTTTTGCTAATCTATATATATCTTCTTTGACTGCTTTGTATAAATTTTCAGGAGAACCATTGACTGTTCCGTCATTACTTCCTATTTCATCTTCCCAATCTGCATTGGAGTTTCCTGTGTTAATCCAAAGATTTGCAAGATTTTCGTGTTGAATTGGAGTTTGATGTCCATCATTGTAAATTATTAACATCTCGGCATTAGATAAAGCTTTATCAACTAAAGCAATTTGAAAAATATCTCCACCAAAATAATCAGAGTTTTGCCTCCCTATCGAAGCTATTGAAGGCAATGTTCCCGTAAATGGAGATGGTTTTATATCAACTTGTGAACCATCAACATTAAAAATTATATTTCCATCATAATCTATTGACACAGCAATTAATTTTATTTGGTCAGAACTCATTATAGTCCCAGTGTCACTAAAAACTGTGTTAGAGTTACTATCAGCTATATATGGAAAAAACTCGTTATCTCTAATTCTAAGATATTGCCCTCCTGCAGTGTCTGATGAAATGATTTCCGAATCACCACTTGATTTGGTATTATTCACCCACGCTAAAATAGTAATATCATTTGTATCTACGGGCCTTGAACCGATGGATATGTAGTCATCATCCCCATCGAAGTACAGACGAGCTTTTCGTCTATCAACTGACTGGTCATACCATTTAGTAACATAACCATTCAAACCTTGCCCTGTATAAACGGCAGGAGAACCGTTTTTAGTCCAACCTGCCCAGTTAGTAGAAGCGTCTACACCGTTTCCATTAGCAACTACAACACCGTTTCTTCTAAAATTCCAGATACTACCTTTGAAAGAAATGTCTGAGGAGAAAAGAGAAAGAAAAGATACTCCTATTAAAGTTGTTGTGTCACCCATATCAACAGTTACTTTGTCAACCCCATCAACTGATAATGTATATTCTGTGCCACTTCTTTCAAGTTTCATTTCGTGAACTGCATTGTTTAGATTTTCCCCTGTGGTAATATCTGTTGTTGTCCCCCCATTTAATCTCAACAACATACCTGTATTGGTTAACCAAGAACGAGTATTCGAACTTAAAGATGCAAACGCAGCGTTGCCGTCATTCATTTTATATTGCGTCCACTCCCAGTAATCTCCATCTGACAATACCAAGCCTGATGTATCTCTAAAATGGTCGTCTATTCCATCAAAATATGCACCGTTGTTATATCGTGCTTGGAGAGTTGTAGGCACTACATAATTTAACAGAGTTCCATTTTTAACTTCATTGGAAGTAAAATCGCTTTCTGCGTCATCGCTTGACCTTCTAACTTTTACAACTAGATTTGAAGATATTCCACTAATGTCTCGTAATGAATATCCAACATCAGCTCCATTATATTTTTTTAACAACCCTCCTTCATTTGCTAAAATAGTACTATAAGCCCTAGACATGCTTTACACTCCTTCTTGGACAAACCAATATTCTATTCTAGATGTACTAACGAATTCTGCGAATATGATATTCAATTCATTGACCGAATAAGAACTTCCACCAATCAAAACCCATTCGGCAGGGAAAGTTGGTTCAGAAGAATCATTATGATAAATTTTTTGGATTACTCCTATTTGTCCACTATCTAAATTTTGAGTTATATTGCCAGTTCCAACAGAATCTGGAGAATTATATATTTTTTCTTTATCAAATGATATCTGGGTACCTGAAACAATCTCAGCCCTTCTGACTAATTGAGAATCTACAGTAGGCGAATCTACCCCATTAACATAATTTCCTCTTGATTGGAGAATGGGATTGGCAAGTTTTTTGCGAAATAAATTGACGATTTTTAAAAAAATTTTTTTCATTTTCTTGGTTTTATTAGTTTTCTATATCTTTCTATTTTTTAACAAACAAATCCTTTTCCAAAAAATGTATAATAAAAGCATGAAAATTTTTATAACTGGACACAAAGGTTTTTTCGGATCAAAATTAACAAAATATATAGATGTAGCCTATCCACACATTCAATGGCAAGGATATGATTTGCTAGAGAATAGGAATGATTTATGCGACAAATATAATTTAGATCTGCATATTAGAAAATACAACCCTGATGTTGTGATTCATTTGGCCGCTAAAGCAGGAGTTACTGAAAGTAAAATGTATCCTCAACATTATATAGATTCTAATATAACTGGAACTCAAAATTTAATAGATGTTTGCGAGAAAAACAAAATTAATAAATTAATTTTTTTCTCCAGTTCCTCTGTGTTTGGAAAAAGGAAGGATGAAGTTCCAGTTCAAGAAGAATTTGAGAAAGATCCTGTTTCTTTGTATGGGATTACTAAATTAGCGGGGGAACAAATTGTTAAACATTCCAAGATACATGAAAAATTTATTGTGCGTCCATTCACTATTTATGGGTCTGAAGGAAGACCTGATGGGGTAATTTATAAATGGATTAATCAAATCAAAAAAGAAAGAAAAATTACAATTTATGGAGATGAGAATTCTTATCGGGGATATGTATACGCAGAACATTTGATTGAATTAGTTCTTCAGTTGGCTTTTCCAAACGTAGTTTTAAAACCATTTTTTGCAAAAGGAGAATGCATGGATTTGAATGTTGGGGGAAGCGAAAAAGTATATCTTAAAGATATTGTTGATGTTTTTGATGAATTTGTACCTGGTTTAGAGAAAGAATACATAGAAAGATCTCAAGAAGACATAGTGGGGCAAGTAGCGAATACTGATAAGGTAAAATCACTTTTAGATTTTGATCCTCCTAAAAAATTCAAAGAAAATTTAAGAAAAATTTTAGAAAAAGAATTAGGGTTTTTGCAATGTTAACGAAAAAGATAGTTCTTGCTCTTGTTTTAAGCATTATAAGTTACATTCAAGCTCAAACAATCATTTTGGATTTAGAAAATGATGTGTTTGCCCATGAGGATTTTGATTACACTCATGGTACAATCATTACTTATATAGGTAATCCTATTTTCCCGAAAAGCATTTTTGATTTCATTATGGACGAAGAGGTTGATTCAATTCAACATTCTATTTTCCAGTTTATTTATACTCCTCAAGAGATTGATGTGGAAGAATTACAACCCAATGATAGACCTTGGTCAGGTTGGTTAGGTTATCAAAATCTTGCGTCTTATCAAAAAGACAAAAGAAATATCAAGTTGGGTTATCAAATTGGGGTTATTGGACCTAATGCTTTATCAGATCAATCTCAAACAAAAATTCATGAGTGGATTGATGCCACAACTCCTTTGGGTTGGAAACATCAAATTGACAATAGAATAGCAATCAATTTATTAGGAGAATATCAATATAAATTGTATGATAACAAAAACATGGATGTCATAGGATCTGTTTACTCATTGACTGGAAGTTCCCATGTTTTAGCGGGAACCAGTTTGTTGACTAGGATAGGATGGAATATTCCAGACGGCTTTGAAGATATCACCGCAGAACCGATACCTAGAGGAATTCATGATAAACTTTCTTTGTATTTTTTGGGAGGTGTTGATGGTCGTTATGTTGCTTATAATGCCACATTGGACAAAGCAGACGACTACGACATCGATAAAAGACCTTTTGTTGCAGATATGAGTATGGGCATAGGATTCCGTTACGATCAATTCAGTTTGATTTACAAGTATGTGTGGAGAACAAGAGAATTTGATGAAGAAAAGAATATCAAGCCATTTGGCACAATCTCGATTTCTTGGAATTTTTGATATTTTTAGTTTAACCTTCTGATAACTAACAGTAATTTTTGAATACGAATCAAATTGAGTCGTATTTTCAGGATAACTGAAATGTTCTTTATAAAATTATAAATTAAAACAGGATACAAAGCATGATTTTTCATGTGGAATACTAAAGCCCGTTAAAAGGTACTGGTTGAATTCTTGGAATACGTTTCTGTCGGGAGCCTGTGGCGTTCGAAACCAGTAAAAGACTAATACAAGCACACTGCATATGGGAGTTTGACAATTAATTTTGTCTTCTTTTATTTAGTCGAAAAATATCCCTTCGATTCATTTATAATTTGATTCAATATAGCTGAAGTTAGTTGAGAGCTAGACTGATACAGGTCGAAAAGTAGGATTGAGACTACCTGCGACAAAAGGGAAAATTGGCTAACTTAACAGATTTTAATAAGAAATATCAATAAAAATTTATTTTTTTATATGGTTGTTCTAAAGATTAAAGCTTTATTGCTTAGTTTCTCCCCAATAGGGTCAGTGTATCCAAAGCTACTACACTGGGAGTTATTAAAACATTTTTAATTATGAAGGAATATTTAAAGAAAAGTAAAAATATTAACTCTAAAGAATATTTTGAGTCTTATTATCCTAATAGGTGTTTTATTTGTAAAAAGAAAATAGATAGAATTTCTAACTTAGAAATATTATCCTATTTATCTTTTATCTATCCTTGTTGCAAAAGAAAAGAATGCTTAAGTAATAAAAAAACAGTTTATAGAAAAAAAATAGAAAGATTTTTGTTTTCAGAAATGAAATACGATTTAAAAAAAGATATTGGGTATTTAAGGACTATTCCAAAAGAAAAAAGAGGGTATCGAATAACATCTCTTTTGAAAAAGAAATACAAAGAAGAAAGTCCTCCTAATTGGTGGATAAATAGAGAAACCCACAAGGTTTGTAAATATCTAAATAAGCTAGAAGATCTTTGATGAACTTTAGAATTATTTCTTATGATATTTCACCTTAGTCAAAACTTTTGACAATTAATCTCTATAAAAAAAATATTTGTAAAAAAAAGAAAACTATAAAGCGTTAAAATTAGCATATCTTTCATAGTCAATTTAGAAGAAGTCATTGCTTCTATAGAGGAAGAAACAATATAAAATTAGAAACATAGGAACATGAATGATTTTTATCAGCTCATGTTTGAAAAAGGACTATCCAATATTGATAAGGATGACCTTCATTTTTCTGAGTCTGATATTAGTCATAAAGCTTTAGAAGAGGTTAATATTAAAATAGATCTCTTAAATGACAAAGTAGAGGAAATAAGTTTGAAAATAGATGAGTTGATTTTATATACAAATTATGTTAAATTTGATCACGAATACTACATAACTATAGATACCGCTATTTATGAAGCTAAACAACAGAAGAAGTTCCTTCTGCAAGATTTAGAAGCCGCCCATCAAGAAAAAAAACGAGCGGTTGTTAATTTTAAAAGAAAAGTAAACAGGATAAAAAAAGAAGTAATAGAGATAGCCCAAAAAGGTGATTCTCTTTTTTCTTTTATGGATCTTTAACTTTTCTTTTGAAAAAAGTATTGTATGTTTATGTCAAATTTAAATAAAAGAATTTCATTAAATTTCAACCATTGTGGGGTTCGTGTCGATTTGACCGAAGAAATTGAAGGTAAAGTTGATAATTCTAGAGATTCTAGAGAATTGTCAAGAAATTTAAACGCTTCAGTTACAGAAACCATAGAAGAATTGAAAGACAATCTTGAAATGAACTTTCAAGATTTTTTATCTGAAGATATTGGCGCTTCTCTTTCTTCTCCTACTTCTTCTGCTATTTCTTCTACTTTTGTTGATAATATAAATAGTTTAACTAGTGAGTTTCAACCTTCAGAAGAACCCAGTCGTTCTAGTGCAGATATAATGGCTTCCATCAAAGTGTCTGATTTTGACGATCAAAATATTTTATATAGTTTTGTAGATTTTAGAGATTTAGAAAATTACATTCTGACTGGAGAACTTGCTAATTATGAGGTCATTAACTTAAATAATGCCGAAGATAATTTGAGAGTTGAAAATCAAGAAAATGCTCAAAAAACTGATTCTTTATCAGATGCAACAGACATTTAGAACTATCAGAACTTTTAAATTGTTACGAATAAGTATTGACTTTATTTAATGTATGTTTTATAAATTACTCTCTTAATATGTATTATCATTGTAGACCTTTAAAATATGTAAGATATGGTAAAATCAAACCTCCTCCTGAAAAGGTAATTGATGATGATTTTATTTGTTGTTATAAGTGGTTGGGGCAATATTGTGGGTATTGCCCTCAAATATGGTTATCTAGAAGCAAAAGTTGTCTAACAGGTTATAGATCAAGTAACTCAAAAAAAGAAGATTTTGTGATGTTTGGGTTTGATGTTATTGAGGGATTTTGCTTAGATTTTGATACTTGGGCTATTTTCATTCATAGTATTATGACTTTTTGTAGAAGAAAAATCAATCCTTCATTGATCGAAATCAACGAAAATATTTATTCTGATTTGAAAGAATATTTGAATGATGATGGTGGTTTCATGAAAAATTTTAAAGATAAATCGTTTGAAGAAATACTAGATAAGGTTTTATTTGTCGAGAATGATCAAGTAGTTGTTCCGTCTTTGAATTTAAAAGTTGCAAAACAGATTTTTTGCAGAACTGAAAAAGTTAAAAGAAAATTAAGAAAGTTGGGTTTTATTGAGGATAGGATTAAAATTATGCCAAATCAGCTTAATAATTTCTGATGGAATTTGTATAATGTTTTTATGAAAGATGTTGATCTAGGGAATTTTGGTAAAAAAGAAAGTGAAGAGCCTAAATATGGGGGTAATGGTCTCTTTGAACATCCTGAGTTAACTGAAAAAGAACTCAAATCCTTAAAGAAGAACAATTATAGTGAAATAAAGCATAAATGTGATAATGTTTATACGTTGCAAAATAAAAAAAATGGCAGAATTGTGGAATTAAGAGGGGTTTCTGCTTTACACGCATGTAATTTAATAGGATGGAGATTTCGACAGGTTGAGGTTTTAAGTCACTATAAAATTTCTAGTAATAAGAATATGCATATGTTGAAGGAATTGCAACAAATTAGATCGAATAAATTTGATAAAATGGATTCAAAAGATTTCGGGATTTACGGATATGCCAAACAAAACGTCAAAGACGAATAAAAAAAGATCAATTTTAGGCTTGATTACTTATTTATTCGGTTTAATATGGCAGATCATTAGCAAAAATAGAGAAAGAGACAAGATAGAAGAGAACAAGCAAGAGATGCAGTCAGAGTGGAACAAAATTGATGAAGATCAAAAAGAAGATTTTGCGTTTATAGATTCTATGCAAGTTGAAGATTTAAAAAATAAAATTGATAGATGAAAAATATTCTTGGAAATATTCTATTTTTGGTTTTTATATTGTTAATGATAAGTTGTAGAACCACAAGTCCCTCTGAGACCCCCTCAATTTATAGGTTGCCCCCTGTACCTTTAGAAAGACGACTTGAAACTCAAGTCATTAAACGAGGAGAAGAAGCAAGAGAGGATGGTCTGTTGCTAACTACCCCTAATGCGAGAAATTTTTTAAAGAACGAAATCGAATTCAAAAATTATGTTAAAAAATTAACTTTGCTATTGAAATCAATTGAAGAATCTAGTAATATCGAGATTAAAGGTGAATGGTATAAATAAGAAAATATGAAAAAAACAAAGAAAAATCCGTTTATTGTAAATAGAATTACGTTCCCCCAAACCAAACTTGTTGATGAAGAAGGTAATTTCCATGAAGAAGTAAAAGTTAAAATAGCCTTAAAAAGAGCAAAAGAACTAGGGTTGGATTTAGTTTGTTTTGATCTCCCTAGAGACAGGAAACAACTTCCTCTTTGTAAAATTCTAGATTTTGGCAAATTCAAATATCGACAAGATAAAAAAGATAAAAAGATTAAAAACGAACAAAAACACCATGATAAAGAAATACGATTAACTCCTGTGATTGATGATCATGATGTTGAACATAAAATGAATCAAGTTTTGGACTTCTTAGAAGAAGAAGATGATGTTACTATTTCTATGAAATTCAAAGGTAGGCATAAAAAGCTATGGGATATCGGAGAAAAGAGAGTGAACAATATTTTAGAAAAATTTAATTTAACAGAAATTAGTAGAAAAAGTAATATTAATATGATTAGCATTCAAGTTAAACAAGAAAAGGAAAAAATATGAAAAAAACATTTAGAATTGCGTCTTTGTTGACGATTATGGTCTCAACTTTGTTATTGACAAGTTGTGATCCTTTAAAACCTGTAATAAATAAAGCTTATGGTTTGACAGTAAAGGTAGAACAATATGTTGCAGATGTTGAAACAACGGAACTTGTGGCTAAAGTAGATACCCTTAAGCCTCCTCTTAATATTTTAATTCAAGCAATTAATTATATCGAGGGGCAAACTTCCAAAAAAGATGTCAAAACCTCTTTGGGAAAAATTTCAGATGTTCTTGAAACTGTTGTTTTAGTAACTGATGAAGTAACTGATGAAAATGTCGAGGCTCAAAAACAAATCATTTTAAATAAAATTGCAGAAGTCAAAGTTACAATTGAAGAAGTGGCAAAAAATCTTAATATCAACATTTCTACTCCTAGAGTTGCAAGAGTAACATTAGATATGTTAGCAACGGATGCTGCCGAATTGGAAGAAATGATAAAAAAAGATTAAGTAAAAAAATACTTGACTTATGAAGAAAAAAGGTTATATTGATAACATGAGAAACGTTGCAGACATTATTATTCATATTATTCATCTTTTTGATGGGTAAGGGTGATATTGTCGAAATACTTCAAACCCCTTACCTTGCAAGGTAAGGGGTTTTTTGTTGTCATTTTTTAGTTTTGCTTGATTTGCTTAATTTGTTCTTTAAAAATTAAAACTTACGGAAGTAACTAGTCTGCCTGATAAGCAGTGCCTTTATAATCTAGTAATTGGTTGGCATGTAGGTTCAAGTCCTATCTTCCGTACCAATTTAATATGGCGTTTGTGGTGAAATTGGTAGACACACTAGGTTGTGGCCCTAGTTAGCAGAAATGCTTTTTGCGGGTTCGAGCCCCGTCAATCGCCCACTCTGAAATAGATTCGCCCCCAATTGGCTCAGAGCGGAAACAGGTAAAGCTGGCTAAGAATCTAATTTTTGTTCAATTATTAAACAGATAATGTCGAGACATTTTTTGGCATTTTGTTCTTTAAAATATAATAGTTGAGATGTATCGATAATGCAAAGTTTTATGGGAGAAGAGTGGTTGAAAGAATGAAAAAACTTGTAATAAGATAAATAAAAACAACAATATTTAAGAGGAGGATTGTATCAAATTCTAGAATTATAAAAAATCAATTATAATAATAGAAGGGAATTTGATATGAGAATAATAAAGGCATTAAATGAAAAAAGGGGAATTGTTTTAAATAAAAATGAGTGGACTAGTATTGGCAAAAAGGCGGGTTGGTTAAAAACTGCTAACCAAAGACGTTCTATTCGAGTGACATTTGAAGATGGTAATACCGTTGATACTGAAATCAACGGGACTGAAGAAGAAATAAAGGAATATTATTTAGGAAAAAAATTTAATTTTGGTGATTCAGACGAACATTCAAAGGACAAAATGGTAAAAGCAGTAAAAGTTGAATTTTTAGATTTAAATGATTTAGGGAAAGAAGCTAAAAAAGGAATAGATGGAGAAGATCCTTGTTGGGATGGATATGAGATGGTAGGTACAAAGAAAAAAGATGGGAAAGATATCCCTAATTGCGTTCCTAAAAAAAAGAAAGCTTCATTTAATCATAAAAAAACAGTTGAAGCCGCAAAATATAAAGGGAGAAAGTTGAATTGAATAAACCTTTTAGAACTCCAGGGGGGCCTAAAAAATTCTCTGTATATGTAAAAAATGACAAAGGAAATGTGGTAAAGGTTAATTTTGGAGATCCTAATATGAGCATAAAAAGAGATGACCCAGAAGCCAAGAAAAATTATAGGGCAAGACATAATTGTCAAAATCCTGGCCCTAAGTGGAAAGCAAATTACTGGTCATGTAGAAGTTGGTCTAGCAATGCTCCTTGGCTATAATCCTAACTCAATTTTAAGAAAAAAGCAGAAGTATTATACTTCTGCTTTTTCGTGTTATTAGAAAAGAATTATCTTATTTCACTTGCAAGTAAAATAAGCTTTGTTTCTAATCTAGGAACTTTAACCTAGTTTATTTTCGACAAAAAATATGATAAAAATAAAATCTTAACTTTTATTTTCTAAGACAGTATTCTCAAAACATGAATTTAAGAGAGTATTTGCATGTTAAATTAATGGAAGAATGTAACGAGATATCCATGGATTGCTCGAAGTCCATTATTTTTGGGGCAGAATCAAGTAATCCTCATATAGAGGGAGATCTTGCTAATAAACAAAAAATTATCGATGAATTGAATGATTTGTTGGGAGTGGTTGAGTTATTAGTTGATTGTAAAGAACTTCCTCATGATTGGCAAAGTAGAACTAAAATTTTAGCCAAGAAAAACAAAGTTAAAAGGTTGATGGAATATTCTATAAAGGCAGGATGTTTAAATGAAGAAATTTAGTCCATTTAGTATTGGGTTTGTGGGATATAGTCAACAAGAGTTTGACGAAGACATGGCAGAAGGAATAATAGAAAGTTTTTTTGCAGATTGGTCTTTTCTTACGAAAGGGGATTTAGAAATAGAAATTGTTTCGGGATTAACGAATATAGGTATTCCTGCACTAGTATATAAAATTGCAAAAGAAAAAGGATATAAAACAGTTGGTGTTGCATGTGAGAAAGCAAAAGAGTATGAATGTTTTCCTTGTGATGAGGAGATTATTGTTGGAGAGGAATGGGGGGATGAATCAGATCTATTCTTGAACAGAATAGATATGTTGGTTAAAATTGGGGGAGGAAAGCAATCTAAAGAAGAATTTGACAAAGCTATTATGATGCACAAAATTGTTTTGGAGTTTGATTTGTCATGAGTAAAAAAAATAAACCTTTTGTTTTTTTAGGAGAAGCCAAAGAAAAGAAGAAAAATTTTAAACAAGATTTTTTTGTTGGTGATATTATTCAGTTGCCAAATGACCCTAGAGCTTGGGAGGTCGTTGAAATTGAAAGACATCATATAGGCAATCATATTGGCAGTTATTTTGTCAGGCAAGATGTTTGTATTTTAAAAGAAAATTGGGAAAGTTCGGGATTGCGTACAGAAATACAACACAGAAGAGGTTACGGGAATCTTAAAATACCCACTCTTGAAATACCATTAGGTTTTTTAGAAACAAATCCACAAATCCTAATTTTAAGTAGGCCATCATATAGAGCTCCTAATTACGAACCCTTTCCGTGGGTATGAATTATGGGTAAAAATAAAGTTGTTGTATTTTTGAACGAAGAAAATTCTTTAAAAGATAAGCCTAAAGTTGAGGTAGGGAGATGTTTCAGTATGGATATAGCTGGTTTTGAAGAAGATACTTTTTTAGTTACAGATTTAAATTATGAAAGAGATTCTAGAGGAGTATATGTACATGTAGGCTTACGTTGCAATAATAGGCTTACGTTACAATAATCCACACTACATGACAAATTAAATAGGATAAACAAAGGAAACATATGAGAGAAATTATTGCATTTAACCCTCCTATAGAATGGGTTAAAGAACGAATAGAAGAGGCAGGAAACCAAATGGGTTCGGTTCATTTCATTAAAAGAACAAACGGTGAATTAAGGAAAATGAGTTATCGTTTGCATGTAAAAAATCCATCTTTTGCAAACAAACCGAAAGGGAAGAAAAGAAAATATCGAAAGGAAGTTAATAAAAGAAATCGACAAATTACTGTTTTTGATAACAATAAAGTTATTAGAGACCAAGAAGGGAAGATTGTTGGGAGAGGAGCTTGGAGAACAGTTCCTTTGGAAAATGTTGTTCGTATTAAAAACAAAGGTGTTGAATATAAAATCGAAAAATATTAATAAAGAGACAAGACTTAAACAATTAAAATAAGGTGAAAAATATGGTGAAAGTAGGTGATAATTTTAAATTAGAAAAACTGTATGATGATGTTAAAGTTCCTCAATATGTTCATGATGGAGATTCGGGGATGGATGTTTATTCTAGGGATAATGTTATGTTACATCCTCAACAAAGACATTTGTTCCCTTTGGGATTCAAAATATCTATTCCGAAAGGTTTTGAAGTTCAAGTTCGTCCCAAAAGTGGGTTGGCTTTAAAAAAAGGAATAACAATATTAAATTCTCCAGGTACTATTGATGCAGGATATCGTGGCGAATGTGGGGCAATTTTAGTTAACAATTCGGATAGCGCTGTAAAAATTTCTGAAGGGGATAAGATTGCTCAAATTGTTGTTTGTCCTGTTACCATTCTGGAAGAAGGATGGGAAGTCGTAGATTCTCTTGATGATACTTCAAGAGGCGAAGGAGGATTTGGTTCAACAGGGGAAAGATGATATAAAACTGACATACTCCCCATGCCTAAAGGCAGGGGGTTCTAACTTCGGCTAAAGCCTCAGTAAAGTCTTTGCCCAGACTTTTTATTATTCCAAAATTCTTTATATTTATAGATGCATTTATATCTCTGTCATGTTTTGTTCCACATTCAGAACACTTCCAAGAACTTTCACTTCGTTTCAGTTCTTTATAAATCCATCCACATTTTGAACATGTTTTACTAGATGGTTCATATCTTCCTATAAGTATTAAATTCTTTCCAAAATCTTTACACTTATATTCTAACATGTTTCTTAACATTCTCCATCCAGAATCAGAAATTAATTTATTCATTTGGGAATAATTATTTTCTTTCATGTTCTCTATAGATAAATCTTCCATACAATAACTAGTGTAGTTTTGGCTCTTAACTAAACTTGTTGTTAATTTATGAAGATAATCTTTTCTTGTATTTCTTATCTTTTTATGTATTTTATTTATTTTTAGTTTTTGTTTTTGATAAGAATTGCTTTCTTTATATTTTTTGTTAACTTCTTTTTTATGACTTAATTTTCTTTGTTCTTCTGCTAATTTATTCTCGTATTTTTTAATATGCTTTGGATTTTTTATTTTCTTCCCATTTGAAAAAGTTACTAAAGTTTTTACTCCTAAATCTATTCCCAAAGTTTTATTCTCTTGAATAGGATATTGTTTTATTTCTTTTTCTTCTGTTTTATAGCAAATTGAAGCAAAATATTCATTTCCTTCTTTAGATATTGTTATATTTCTAAATTCAGTATTTGTAGGAAGATTAAATTTATCTTTAAATCTTATCCATTTTAATTTAGGAATTTTAATATGTTTTTTGTCTTTTGAAACTTCAAAAGCTTGAGGAACTCTAAAAGATTGTTTAGGATTATATTTAGATTTAAATTTAGGAAAGCTATTATTTTTCTTAAAGAAGTGAGAGAAAGCAGAATCTAAGTCTATAATGCTTTGTTGGAGAGATTGAGCATTAACTTCTTTTAACCAAGAATAATCATCTTGTTTTTTAAGTTGAGTAATTTCTTTTTGAAGTTGATAAGAGGAAATGGATTTTTTAGATTCTGTATATTCATTTACTTTTCTTTCTAAGCTTAGATTATATACAAATCTAGTGCAACCAAAGTGTTTTTCCAAAACAACTTTTTGCCATTTTTTGGGATAGATTTTAACTTTAATAGCCTTCACATTTTTATTATTCAATTATTTTCTACAAAAATCCTTTTTTGTTTTTAGAATTTTTGACTTTTTCTAGTTATTCGGATTCACCCCCATAGCTAAAGCAAGGGGCTCTCTCCTCACGAGTCTGGTAGAAAAATATAGCTAAAATAATAAATCTTATGATTAAAAACCTAATCATAAGATTTATTTATATTTAAAACCTATAAGCTATTTTTTAAAAATAGTTTTTTTGTTTTGTGGTAGGGTCCTAATGTATTTTTAAAGAATAAAAACTTCAAAGGATACATTATGGCTGTCAATAAAATTTTATTAATGAATCAAGGATATCTTGCTAGTCAAGAAAATGGTACTATTTTTGCTGCGGAATCTCAGTTTTTAATTAACAATGCAACTGATCTATATGATATTTGTGTAGACAATAACGGTAATATATATGCAACAGATCCTACAAATCATATTGTTGTAAAAGTCACCTCTCAAAATAAAGTTATTTCATTCGCAGGGAAGGCAGGAGAAAGTGGGAAGAACGGAGATGTTCCAGTATCAGGTCGAGATGCCCGTTTTAATAGTCCTAAAGGGATTGATTGTGATAAATCTGGCAACTTGTATGTTGCAGATACAGGCAATAATCAAATTAGGCGCATTTCAAAAGATGGTAGAGTCTCTGTACTAGCTGGTGACATAAATGGGATAGCCGGGTATAAGGATGGCCTACAAGGACGCTTAAATGGCCCTCAAGATGTTTCCGTGCTTGGAGAGAGTATTTATGTTGCAGATACAAACAATCATGCATTAAGAATCACTAGATTAGGATTACAAGGAGTTTATACGTTAGCTGGAAATGGAGTGGCAGGAGATGGGATTTTTAAAAGTGCTCAGTTTAATGCCCCAACCTCTTTGGCAGTTACCCCTAATGGAAAAATATACATAAATGATTCTAAAAATAATAAAATCAAATTATTTAATAACAGGGGGGATTTGGTAAATTTTGCAGGTGGCACAAGAGGAAATGAATTCGGGCAAGGATCTAGCGCCCAATTTTATGATTTGCAATTTATTGTTTCTGATGGGAAGGAAGGGGCTTATTTAGTTGATTATGATAGATCAATAGGTAGTAGATTGCTTTATATTGATGCTCTAGGAAAAAATCATTTGGTTCATGCATTTGAAAATTTACCTGTTGCAGGTCTTGCATCAGATTCAAATGATAAGATTTATGTTTGTGTAACTGATGAAAGAGAAGATCTTTATGATATTGGAAGATTAATTATAGGTGATTCTGTTTTTGGAATAATTCAATAAGGAGTAAACGTTATGAGTTTTTGGGATAAATTATTTAATAAAGAAAAGGTTGATGATTTTGTTGATAATATTACTGATTTTTTAAAAGATATTTTTAAATTAGATGACAAGGATGATGAAGGTGATGAAGGTGATGGGGGTGGTTCTGATGTAATTGATCCTACTGAAAGATTGCAAGCCGCAATGATAACTCCTATTTTTGTCAATAAAAATTCTAACAATGTAAGGAGTATTGTTCAGCAACTCAAATCATCTTCTGATTTTAATTCAGTTTGTGGTTTAGTGGATTTACAAAGAGGGAGGAGGTACATCTTCGATGGAAGAAGTTCTACTAAATTAGAATCTAAAACAAAAAAGAATATTCAAATCTGTATTGATGAAGGGATTCGTCCTGTTGTAATTATTAGAAATGATTGGGCAACTAGAAAAAATTCAGCAGGAAGCAACTACTATGTTCCTTCTGTTGGAGGAATTTCTAACAATAACAATTTTTACAAAAACAACAAACTATCCAATGAAAAAGAATTTGTGCTAAATCTTTTTAAAGAATTTGAAAACAAGATAGATATACAGTTAAATATTGAACCAGATGATGTAAGGTCAGCTCAGTTTGGAATTACGTTAGGTGAATATATTCGTGAAATTGGCTTTAAAGGAAGGATAATTACAAATCCTTTAGGTAGGGCAAATGTTGCTTTTGAAAGTTTAAAAGCTCAAATGAATAAACATGATATTATTTTTGCTCGTTCAAGAAACAATGATGATTTTGGTAATGATCCGATCATTAATACTGATGGAAATCTTAATGTTAATTCTGGTAATGCAAAATCATATATCGACAGAATGAATCAAAAAAACAGTGAAGATGGATGGATTTTATGGTCGAAAGAATTATCAAATGTCAGCACAAAAATCCCGGATGGTTATATTAGAAAAAAATCAAATCCTCAGCCAGAACCTGATGATGGTTTTGTGGACACTGGCAGAGGTGGAAGATATGATTATCCTCCTGAAAAAGGATCTACTGTATTTCTTTGGAAACCAGTTAGTGAAAGCACAGGGAGTGTCTTTGCTCTTACTACATATGAGCGTTGGTTAGAAACTAAAAAGGTTTATGTTGGAAAATTAAATGCCCAAGGATTATTTAGTTTGTTAGAAAATTTTAAATGGCATAGGAGTTCTGAACCTGGAGTGAATGGATGGAGGTTGCATTGGAAAGGGAATAAGCCAGGAAGCGGTTATTCTGCTCCAATTTGGCTTCGAGAAGAAACATTTGATGGTAGAATTTTTGAATATTATTTGCCCAATCCTGCCTTAAGATATGAATATGATGGAGGGGGGCAACAAGTTAGATCAAATAGCTTAAATAATGAAATTATAAGTATTGATTTGACAAAGTACAATGTTGAGAAGTTTTCAGATCCAGAAATGGAAAAACTTTAAAGAATAATGATGTTTATAAAACTGAATTTAACTTGTCGAATTGGCCCCAATCATGTTGAAAAAATTATATCATTGAAAATTCTGATATAGACAACGCAAATACTAGATTATGGGTTGAAAATGGATTATTAAATAGCAAAATGTCTTATGCTATGCATGAGTCTAGTGATAATGGATGGCTCCTTCAGTGGACAGCTAACAAATGGCAGACTAGTGATTTCGGATCTCCTCTTACCCCCATCCAGATGATTTAAGTTCAGGCGATGTTGCGACACCTGATTTAGCCACATTTTCTACGTTAAATTTTTCAAAACCTTAATCGAATCATAGTATATAATTTTTATTTGTATATTTTTTTGAAAAAAATCTTGCATAAGACAAAAAACATGTTATATTGATTGCATAATGAAATACTTGAAAAACATTTTGAACATTGAGGAACCAGAACCCATATTTTCCATAAGAGAGGTTATGGTCTAATTTCTATTGTCAAAATGAATTTCCAAAAGCCTCTCTTAAGGGAGGCTTTTTTGTTGTCTTTTTTCTTGACAAAATCAATAAAAAACAACATTTGTTCTTTTAAAATAAAATATAGAAAACAACATGCTAGTGGAGAGGGCGATGGGCGACTCTCACCGGGATTTCACCCCGGAGTTCCTTATGGATGGCGCGGGTTCGATTCCCGTCACTAGTGCCAATTTATTATCGGAGTGTAGGCTAATGGTAAGTCGCTCGGCCAGGGACCGAAAGAACGCAGAATCGGTATCTGCCACTCCGACCAATTTAATGCTCCCATCATCTAACGTACCAGATTATTATTCTAACAAATTTCATCCTGAGAACATCGGTTCAAATCCGTTTGGGAGTGCCAATTTAATTCAGTGCGTATTGTCAATCTGGTAGACGGCTTCCCTTGGAAGGAAGAGGTTATTGGTTCAAATCCAATCGCGCTGACCATCTTTTTTGTATATTTCTTGTATAATAAAAAATCGGAGTTTAGACCGTAGCCTGGAACCGGGCCTGCTTTGGGAGCAGGAGCTTTAAGCCTCGGGGGTTCAAATCCCTCAACTCCGACCATGCTTTCTAGTTCGAAAAGAAGGGCAAAGACCTCTTAGTTTAGAATAAATATAAAAAACTAAGAGGTCTTTGTTGTGCCAAAATATGTCAAAATAAAATGTAGAAATTGTGAAAAACAATTTGATAGAGAATTAGGTAAATATAATGAGGCAATAAAAAATAATTCAAATCAGTTCGACCATTTTTATAAAATCTAATTTCCTATCTTGACCATTCTTCTTAACATTCATATTATTAATTAGTATGATCTCATTATGAAGATCAAAAATAATTCCCAAAATAAACAAGCCTAAAAAGCATATTTAGGAAATATAAGAATGTTCAGAACAAAGTTAGATGGGTAATAAAAGAAGCAATAAAAAAAGATTATACTATTTTGCCCGCTGATCAATTAAAGTCAAATGTTATTCATAGAGGTATAGTCCTTTATAAGGAAGTTGAAGATGGCATGGGATTTGTTGATGATAGGGAAATTGCTTACATGTTAAGTTGGAAGGATGAGTTAAATATCAACATTGGACAAGAACTTCCTTATTATCCTCCAAAAAATGTATAATAACATATTATGAAAAAAATATTATGAAAACAAACGAGCAACAATTAAAAAACTTATTTTTATCTGATCCACAAACTGGAGAAGATTTAATTATTTGTAGTGATTTCAAACATAATAAAGATGGTTCATACAGTTTTGAGGTATCTTCTAAAGACAATAAGAGGAAATGGGAACATACTATTCGAACAGAGGAATTATTTATTGATCCCATTGCAAAAGAACTAATAGATTATGTATTGACAACAACAGGAGATAATGTTTCTTTCAACAAAAAACCAGGAAGATTAACTGCAACTTTTGAGAGCTTGGGACAAGATGGTTCAAATTTAAAATTAACAATTAAATTATCTGACTTAAGAAGACTCGGACATGATTATGTTGATTTATGGACAGTATTGGGTCGAGCTAATATAACTTCTGAAGAAGCTCATGAAGCTTTAAGTTCTTGGGCTCTTACTTTAGAAGGAAAAACTGTCGGAGAGTATATTGCCAGGTTTCCGAATTAATAATAAATCATAAGGAAATCATCATGAAAATTATAGGGAAAAAATATCCGAAAGTAAATTGTACTCTTTGTGGGTTTGAGTATACTTCAAATGAGAGTTCTTTAAATGGACTTTAATCATCAGATTTTGAAGATGAAGAATTTAAAGAATGGAGAGAACTTTCAGAAGTTGAAAATTGAAAATTGGAGATCATATTTGTGTAAATTGCATTGTCTCTGATTTAATAGAAAAATAGAATCAATTTTATCACTCAAAAAAAGAGAATCTCATTCAGATTCCATTTTCTTTAAACGAGTATAATAATCAGATAATTCTTTTAAGTGATCTTTTGCAATTCTTTCAGAGAATTCTTCCAAGGTCATATCAATATTATATTTCTTCTTTAATTCGTTATAAATATCAACATGTTCTTTTTCAACCTCAATACCCATTTTTAATTCTTTATTATGAGAAGGGGGTTTAGAGAGAGTTTTAGATTTTTTAGGTCCTTCTCTCCATTTTGTCGTGCCTTTGGCTTTGTCAATGATAGAAGCACAATAGCCTTCGGGGTTGTCTTTATCTTTGTTTTTCCTTACGCATTCATCAAAAAAACCATGATCTTTGGGAGAATGTTTGTAATCTTCACTTTTGGCTACTTTTAGTATTTTCATAACATTACCTCAACTAATATTTCTACTATTAATTTAAATATTCCTTGACTTTTTTGGAAAACAACGTATTTTTATAGTATGATTTATACTTTAGGACATACTGAAGCTTACGAAAGGTATTTTCAAGAACAAGGTGTCCCCCAAAAACTAGGGAAAACAGACGATTATGTTGGAGGTAGTGTTTGGCAGTCGTTTAGTGAAGCAAATAAGCATCGATTGAAATTAAAAATGAATGATTTTTCTGTTTATGGAGTTTTGGCTGATTGGAATTCTGATACTGAAAAAAGCTTAGACGGTGATTTTCATGATTTATTAGTAACATCGGATTTAATAAAGTTATGAGAATTCATAATGGCAACATAATTGAATTGAAGAATAATTATTTATGACAACATTTAAATTACCCAAAAAGATTAGAGTCGGATATCAGAACAGAGACGACACGTATTCTGGAAAACTAGGTTATGCCCTATCTATGGATAAAAGAAAGGAAATGCCTTACGGATGGAAAAACTGGTGTGATGACTCAATGGGTTATGATGATTTTGATAACGAACCACTAGAGGGTTTTGTTTTAAATAGAGATGTAGGTGGTACTCAAAGATCATATGGGTGGAATGCCAGAAGGGAAAGGGTTAGAGTTTATGATCCTAGAGGTTTTGAGATTGAAATCACAGTAGATAATGTCTTGCTTATCCTTCAAGAATGTTCTTCAATTAAGGGGAAGGGCATAGAGGGAGAATTGGTCTATGCCTGGGATGGGAAACATGTTGGGTTGCTCCCTACGTGCAGTCAAGAATATAAAGAGGCGAATCAAAGGCTAAATCTTCGGGATAAAAAAATCACCAAGAAAGATATGGTTGAGGGATGTGTTTACCTTACAAAGAAGAATAAAAGATTAATGTATATGGGCAGACAAGATTATTACGAACGTGTTAATTGTTATTATCATGGCATTACCGATGTGAAAGAAAGTATCAAAAGAATATCCAAAAAGAAACATGTTTTCAGAAACATGGAAGAACAAGATAAAAATCGTTGGGGCTATCGACCATATATTGTAGAAACTGGTTTTACTAAATTGGCAAGAAAAATCTCTGATGAACCAGAATCTACTTACGCCGAATATTATGATGACATGATGAAGCAAGAAGAATATTCTCAAATTATTGGTTTGATTCATGAAAAGAAATCCCCACGCACAAGAGATAAGTGTTATTGGATACCAGATTTAATAGAAGAAACAATAATGGTGAATGATAGATACTTTTTTTGTTATTTCCGCGATCAAAGCCCAAAACACTATTGGTCATTAGGTAGACGAGATTCCACATATGATGATTATAAAATTGTAAGTGTTCATGAAATTTCATGGGATGATGAAACTGGAACCATAACCGCAGAAGCAGTCCCCAATTATTTTTGTGGATTGGAAATTAAAACGTTTGCAGACGCCAACGATAAATTGGTTCAATTAAAAACCAAAAGAACTGGAGGGGAACAATATGATTTATTTATATAAAAAACACAAAAAAAGGATACAAAATGAGTGCAAATGACACTAAAATCAAAGAACTACTTAAAAAAGTAGAAGGAATGAAGGAAGCTTTGGGCAGAAGACCCAAAGCTTCCTTGGAAACCAATGGGGTTTTTAAATATGATGCCCATAATCATATTCATATTAATGTTGTGGGAGATTTAGACACGATTTTAAAAGCTTGTGCTTTTCTTTTACTTCAAGAAGAATCTATTAAGAAAGCCGAAAAATTATTAGGAGTTAATTCTGGTGAAAAGGTTGTTTGGGATGGATACTATGTTGAAGATTGGATTACTGATTTTAAAACAAGAGCATCTATTCTTGATTGGCAAAACAAGAATAATAAGCTTAAAGCTACTAAAGATCAATTAAACCAATTGATCAGTGAAGATGCTAAAACAGAGTTGGCTTTGGAAGCGATTGAGGAAGATCTTGGAATTTGACAATTATTTTTTTCTTGACATAATGAATTCTCTTTAGTATTCTGTCATTATGGAAAAATTGTCAGACAGAATGAAGGAATATGAAAGAAAATATTCCTATCAATTCCTTGATAAGGAAAAACCCTTAATTGCACGAATTGACGGGCGATCTTTTTCTAAATTAACGAAAACTCGTTGTTTCAAAAAGCCTTTTGATAAAGATTTTAGTAATGCGATGATTGAGACTACTACCTTTCTAATGGAGGAAACCAACGCTGTTTTCTCCTATACTCAATCAGATGAAATTTCTTTGATTTTTTACAACAAAAATCAAAAATCCCAACATTGGTTTAATGGGAAGCAACAAAAAATGGTTTCCCAATTGGCAGCATTAGCTTCTGTTAAATTTTTAACTGCTATTCGACACAAAGGAAAGGCACGTTTTAACTTGCCTACTTTTGATTGTAGATTATTTGAGGTTCCTAATAAAGAAGAAGCCACAAACTATATTCTTTGGAGAGAAAGAGATGCTATTAAAAACAGTATTTCCATGTATGCAAGAAGTTCTTTTTCTCACAAACAACTTGAAGGGGTTAACTCAAATGGCAAACTAAATATGTTGGACAAGAAAGGCAATCCTTGGGATCGAATTGACAAGGTATTTAGAAGAGGTGCTTTTGTTGGCAAGAAAACTATTTCTCAAACTTTTTCAGAAGAAGAATTAAAGAGATTGCCCACTAGACATCATGCTAGATTAAATCCTAATCAAGAATACATTAGAACAACATATGATCAATTGTTGTTACCAAAAATGTCCACAATAGAAAATAGAGTTGGAGTTATTTTCGATGGAGAAGATTATATATTAAAGGAATTAGATGAAGCTTAAAATATTAATTTTAGAAGATGATCAAAATAGAATTAATTTGTTCCAAAAACATTTAATTGGACATGAGGTTGTTGTAACAGACAAAGTTGATGAGTGTATTGATTACTTGAAGGAAGGGGGTTTCCATTTTCTTTTTCTTGATCATGACTTAGGAGGAAGGGTATATGTTGAATCTGGTGGCGATGAACCCACTGGATACGATGTAGCTAAGTGGTTATCAGAAACAGAAGAAAATATTTTTATTCTTCATACAATAGTTCATTCTTTGAACGAGTGGGGTAGGAAAAACATTTTAGGTTTGTTGAAAGATTCCAAATTTAATGCATCAGAAATACCTTTTATTTGGACAAAAGATAATCTAAGTGAAGTGTTAGTTGAAACATTTAATGAGCTTACAATGAAGCGTTGAAATATGAAAAAAATAAGTTTGATATTGCCTGTAGAAGATATCTTAAATGATACTTCTGTTTACAAAATTACAGGAGAAAAAAGGTATACTCTTCGAGATAAGTTAAAGATATATGGGATTGAAGAAGAACTTCCCGAAGTTTCAGAGGTTTCTTTGAAAAATGGAAAATTCATAATAGCAGAAAACTCAGTTGAATTTGTGCCAAATGACAAGTTATTGAGAATTGAGTTTGGAAACTATGATGAGCTCATGGGTTTTGCATGTTTAAAAGCAGAATCAGAACTTACTTGTTGATTATATATTGAAAAAAATAATTTTAGCTTTATTCTTATTTTGGTCATCAATTTATGCTGATTATGGGATTTGGTTTAGTTCTTCTTTTATTTGGGGACAAGGAAATTTTGGAGGTTTTTATAGGATAAATAGTTTGACTGTTGTGACTGTTTCTGAATATTTTGTTTGGGACTGGGGAGACAATCAAGTTGACTATAATTCTGAAAGATTAGCAATCGATTATAAAAATTATTCATTAGGAATTTTTTTGAGAAAAGATAGAGTTGTTGACTCAGAACAAGAGATTAGCCCTTTCATATCTTATTATTCAAAAGTAGAAGAAGTGTCAATTTATCAAAGCCTAGAGTATCGTTATCAAAATTTATTGAATGTTCAAAATTATTTCAGGCATGAATTATCTGCTTCATATGATTTTGCTAAATATCAAAAGTATGATTTCTTCATAAAATCTAGTTCGTTCGTTAATGTAAATGAAGTAGATTTAGAAAAACAACTATTTTATCTAGGAATTAAAAGAGTTGACAAAGTTGCAACTTTGTCCTTGTACATAATTCCTTATAAATATGGTAATTTGGGACAAGAGTGGGATGACATCAGTTATGTTGGGGGAAGTTTTGTCTACAAATTTTGATTTTATAGTTGACTTTTGATTTATATCTCATACTATGGTTGAAATGGAGAAAAAACATGAGAAATGTCAAAAAAACAACTAATAACAAATGGGTAAATCTTTACAATGTTGTTGAACCTGAAAAAGGCGTAACGGGCTTTGAGTTTGCTGAAAGAAAGGGTAAAGACTCTGTTGCTTTTATGCTTTACAATAAAAGTAGTAGTAAATTTATCTTAAATAAAGAATACTTACCTCCTGTTGGGCGTTTTTTAGTTAGAGCTTTTGGAGGGTCTTTGGATAAAAATGTAGAAAAAACAGAAATCGTTAAAAATGAGGTCTTAGAAGAAGCTGGTTATAACGTCTCAGACAATAACATTATTGAAGTGGGACGTTCTTTTGTTTCTAGTATGATGAACCAATATTGCTATTTGTATTTTGTTCTTGTAGAAGACAGTCAGTTTGTAGGTAGAGAACCTGAAAATGACATTGAAGCTTTAGCGGAAGTTATAGAATTAGATCAAGACGAAATAGCAAAGTTAGATGATTGGAAAAGTATTACAATTTTGTCTAAAATTGGAATGTTAGTAAAAGAACGAAAAAAAGTAGAAAAAATCATGAAATCTTTTGAGGCTAATTATGACAGAAAATAAAGAAAAAATTGAACAGGAAATTATTCAAGAAATGGTATCTTTTAATGACAAACATGAATTTTGTGGGAAAATACGCGAAAGACTAGGGGGAAACGAATCCCCTAGGATTGGTATCTTTATGCACGATACTCCCGATCCTGATTGTTTTGGTAGTGCAGTTGGTTTACAAAAAATTCTTTCGGTTATTGTTCCTGATGCTTCTTTCAAACTTGTTTATGGAGGGGAAATATCTCATCCTCAAAATAAAACAATGGTCAATGTGCTTAATTTAATGTTAACCAACAGGTCCGAAATTCCCTCGATAGAAGAAGAGTTTGATTTAATTTTTTGTGTTGATGTAATGCCTGAACGTTGTGGGTTGAAAGAGGTGGGTTGCTTTATGGCTTTTGATCACCATAAGGTAGAAACTAATAAGGCTGAAAACATTGATATTAGAATGGTTGGTTCGACTGCCACGATTATTTGGGATTACATGCAAGAACTCAAAATTGGGTTTGCAAAAAATGACGAAGCAGACTCAGCTATTGCTACAGGCATGGTTTTGGCTATTAAAACAGATACAAACGATTTGTCTTCTGACAATCTAACAGAAATTGATATGGATGCTTACAAGGACTTAATGACAAATTGCAGTTCCAAACTTCTTGGCAATTTGATCAACTACCCGATCCCTCCTTATCATTTTGAGTTAAGAAAAAGATTGGATATAGAAGATAACACAAGATATAAGGATGGAGTGTTTATCGGGGCAATAGGTTATGTTCCTCCTTCAAAAAGAGATGTATTGCCTACAACCGCAGAAGAAAGAGCAAGAGTTGAAGGGGTGGATACAGCTTTTGTGTTTGCTATTGTTGGAAGCAACATTGAAGTGTGTGTTAGAAGTTCAAGTTTATCTGTTGATGTAAACACTTTATGTAGAAAAGTTTTCGGAAAAGAAAACGGAGGAGGGAAGGCAGGAGCGGGAGCTGCTAGAATTCCCATGAACTTTCTTTCTGTTGAAAATTCCCCTTCAGAAATCCAAAATGTTGTTTGGGATGGCGTTAAGGAATTTATGTTTCATAAGATCCAAGAAGAAATGGCGGATCAAAGATAATTAAACTTGTTCGGTTTTTATCGTATTGTTAAAACAGCATGAAATTTAAAAACATATTTTCCAGAATTCGCATTTTTTTTGTGGTTTTTACAGAATTTCATGTTTCTATGGGTTTTAATAAAAAAAGTTCTTGGGGAAGAGGCAGAATTGACTATGATTATGATAACAAAACTTTTTATTATATCCATCTAGGCAGATTGTCCATCTCGCTTGACGGATATTTATGGCACTAAAAATAAGGAAAATAAATGGATAAACTATTCACTGTAAAAAATGGAATTAAATATTGTCATATTCATAACGAGAGTCCAATCTCATTTTTTGGGATCGTATGTTTGAATGGAGCTAATTATGAATATTCTTCTCAACATGGAATTTCTCATTTTTGTGAACATATGTTTTTTAAAGGAACGAAAACACGAGATTATAATCAGATAAATAATGATTTAGGGTTATTAGGAGCGAAACCTAATGCGTTCACGAGCAGACAAGCAGTAGTTTATCATGCAACTTGCCCTTCTTTTAACTTTCAAGCAACTGCTTCAATTATTTGCGATATGTTTTTTAACTCTCTCTTCCCCGAAGAAGAATTAGAAAAAGAACGAAAGGTTATTTTAGAAGAAAGAAAGATGCATAACGACCACAAAGAAGCATCTTTTATGGAATATGTGTTTCAAAAATCATTTGGGGAACGAGTTGGACATTCTATTTTAGGCTTGAAAGAAAATATTGAAGGTATTACAAGAGATGATGTACTGTCTTATTTGAAACAAACCTTAAATAAAGAAAACGTTGTTTTTGTTTCGAGTGGTCCAAATCTTTTTGAAGAACTTGTTAAAGTTGTAGAAGGGTTTGAACCTTCTTCTTTTTTAGCAGAAATCAATAACAACTTAGAAATTGAAAAAGAGCTATTGTCTCATCAAATTAAATTTTCCTTTCCTGAAGAAAATAATCAACTTAAATATTATCGGGAACAAATGGAACAAGCCCACTATAGCTACAATTTTTCTTTAGGATATAAGTTGATTAACAGGAAGCCTATTCGCAAACCTTATGTTTGCAAAATAGCATTGGATGCTTTGGGAGGGGGTATGTATTCTGTTCTTTTTGACGAGATAAGAGAAAAAAGGGGTCTTTGCTATGGCATTCATTGTGGGTCTTTCTCCCCGAACTATTTCGGCAAAGGATTGGGTTTTATTGATTCTCAAACTAGTCATGAAAGATTAGGAGAAATGGATTCTGCTATTAGAGAAGTAATTCAAAAAGTGATTAAAGAAGGGTTGCCTCAGATGGCTTTTGATTGTGCTAAAGCCAATGCAATTTCTTCTTTGGCTCATGCTTCTGAAAAATCTGCATCTAAAGTGGGGGATAAATCTGAATTAGCAATTGCGTTTGGGAACCAATACAGTGAAGAAGAAAAGATAAAAATTTATCAAGAAATTTCTTTAAAAGAGGTAAATGACTCGTTAGTTGAAATGCTATCTAATGATAATAACTTTACTGCATTAATGATGGACTCAAAATATGAGGGAATGTAAATGATAAACCAAAGACTAAAAAAAATAAGAACAATGGAGTAGAGGATTAAAAAATGACAGCGATAGTGGGTTTAATTAACAAAGGAGACATCTATTTAGGAGGAGATTCTTCTTCTGCTGATGCTGATACTTATCATGTTCATCGTATTGCAAATCCTAAAGTTTTTAAGAAACGAGATTTTGTAATCGGTTATACCTCTTCGTTTAGAATGGGCCAAATTCTTCAACATTGTTTTGAACCTCCGAATAATTCTAGATCTAATCCTATGCAATATATGGTTGCAGATTTCATCCCTTGTTTAAGAAAATGCTTTAATGAACAATGGAAAGAAGATGCGGGAGGCACATTTCTAATAGGTTACAAGGGTAAATTGTTCTCGATATACGACGATTTTCAAGTTAATGAAAGTCAAGATGGATATGCAGCCATAGGATGTGGTAGTGAATTGTCATTGGGTAGTTTATATACTACAAATAAAATGAATTTAAAACCACGAGCAAGAGTTAAAACGGCATTGGAAGCAGCAGAGCAATTTAGTGGATATGTCGTTTCCCCTTTTAATATTGTTTGCTTAAGATCAGGAGAATAAAAATGTATGGAGCAATTTTAGGAGATATTGTTGGTTCTGTTTGGGAGAAAAAAACAGTTCCTTTTAACGTGACTTTCTTTAATAAAAAAGCTAGATTTACAGATGATACAGTTCTAACCATAGCAACAATGGATGCTTTAATCAATGATAAGCCTTATCACGAAGTTTATAAAAATTATTATGAAAAATATCCAGGTAGAGGATATGGAAGGGGTTTTTCTGATTGGGCAATCTCAAAATCTAAGGTTCCTTACAATAGTTATGGAAACGGGTCATCAATGAGGGTCAGTCCTATAGGTTGGTTTTTTAATTCTGAATCAAAAGTTATAGAAGAAGCGGAAAAATCTTCCTCTGCAACTCATAATCATGAAGATTCTATCTTATGGTCTAAAGCCGTAGCCGTAAGTGTTTTTATTGCTAGGGAAGAACATTCTAAAGAAAAGATATTGGATGCTTGTGTTGGATTGGGATGTCAAGAAAGTTATTGTGGTTTAGAGGAATACCATCAAGAAGGATTTGCTTCTGCAAAAGGAACTGTTCCTAAAGCTATTAATTGTTTCCTTAGAACGAGAAACTTTGAGGAATGTTTAAGGACAAGTCTACTGTGTGGAGGGGATGTAGATACAATTGCTAGTATTTCTTGTGCTATTGCAGAAGCTTACTATTCATGTATTCCCGAAAGTCTAAAGTCATATTGTATTTCTAAAATACATGAAGAGGACTTTTATTCTGTTTTTAAAGCTTTTCAAGTTAGAGCTAAAGATAAACATGAGGGCATATTTGATTTTTTCTGAAGAAGTTAAAGTAGGGTTTCTTTAAAGTATTTTAGAATTAATTTAAATGGCCAACAAAGACGAAAAAAAGAAAAAGACAGAAGGGGAAATTACTTTAGTTATACCAGTTTCGAAATCTTTCGTTAACTCTAGATCTTCTGGAGATTTAGGTGAAGCATTTATTTCTGGAAATACTAGGATTCATCCAACTTTTCAAACAGAAGTTGGCACAGAGATGCGTTGTATGACTTGTGGATATCAAGCTCCCGAATATTCTTTTCAGTCTGAGAACCAATTATCTTTTGAAGGATGTCCTGAGTGCAAAAACATTGACCATTCTAAATTTATTGCTTATAATGAGGAGGGTCTAATCGGAATGAATAAAACTCGAACCAATCCCGAGAATTACTCTTCTAAACCTTTTGACAAAATTGATAATGTTGATTATGGCCCTCATAGACCTCCCAACAAAGAAGATGTTTTAAAATACAAAAAAGCCATAAAAGAAAGATTTAATAAAGGTATTTAAGGGAAGTAATTTGAAACATTAAGTGTCATTTAATTGGCAATAACATAAATGGACAACATTAAATATTAATTAACTATGCGGCGAAGAGAATGAAATTCTTTCGCTGTTTTTTATTTGAGAGGTAAGTATGACAAAAAATTATATATTGGACACATGTGTTCTTTTGCAAGATCCTAATTGTATTTTTAAATTTGAAGAAAACAATGTTATTATTCCAATTGGAGTTATTGAAGAATTAGATAAATTTAAAAACAAGCAAGATGAATTAGGGAAAAATGCAAGACAAGTTTCAAGACACTTAGATAAGATAGTTGATGGAGGAGGAAATATTAATGAGGGAGCTAAAATAGGGGATGGAACAATTAAAGTTGTTTATAATGGGAACCTTAAAAGTTATTACAAAGAAGTTAATGTAGATTTACATGTTATTCATATTGGAGAGTTCTTAAACAAAGAGCAACCTGATATTAAAACAATAATTGTCAGTAAAGATATAAATGTTCGTATTAGAGCTAAAGCCCTTGGTTTGTTAGCAGAAGACTATAAAAATGACATCATAGAGTTAAGTTCAACATATGATGGTTTTGCTGAATTAGTTGCTGCTAACGGTACAAATAATAAATTGAAAAAAAATGGTTGTCTTTCTATAGATGAACTTCAAATTTTAGAGGGAGAATCTGATTTTCATTTACATCCCAACTTTTATGTTTCAATAGTTGACGGCAATGGGGGCTCTTTATTAGGGAAGGTTTCATTTGATTGTATGAAAATTAATTTACTACAATCGATGTATACTGGTTTTGGAAATATTAACCCTAAAAATTTAGAACAAACATTTTTGATGGATGCGATTTATGATAATTCGGTTTCTCTTGTTATGGCTTCAGGAGTAGCTGGAACCGGAAAAAGCCTTGTAAGTATCGCAAGTGCATATAAATTATTAAGAGAAAATGATTCTTATAAAAGAATGTTAGTTTGTAGACCAATTATGCCTATGGGGAAGGATATTGGGTATTTAAAAGGAGATTTGGAAGAAAAAATGGACCCTTGGATGCAACCAATTTATGATGCTTTTGAGGTTATCACAGGGAAGGATGGGAAGTTTTTTGTTAAAAGTACAGAGAATATCAAAGTAGAACCATTAACATATATTAGAGGCAGAAGTATTCATGATAGTATTATTTTGATAGATGAGGCTCAAAATCTTAGTAGAACAGAGATAAAAACAATTGTAACTAGAGTTGGAAATAATACAAAAATTATATTTACGGGGGATATAGATCAAATCGATTGTCCTTATTTGAATAAATATACAAATGGGTTTTCTGTCCTTATGAAAAATTTTGAAAAATCCAAATGTGCCGCAACTGTGGTTATGAAACATGGGGTGCGTTCCGAATTAGCTGAAGAAGCTACAAAACTCATGTAAATTATTCTTGACCTTTATTAAATTCAGAGTATTCTATTACCATGAATGCTCTGAATTTTTATTTAATTCGCCATGCTCAGAGCGAAAGAAATGAATCTCCTGAAATAATTTGTGGGAGATCCTCTGATATCGGATTATCGAAATTGGGCGAAAAACAATGTAAAAAATTGCTTAAAAGACTTAAAAAAGAAAAGTTGTACTTTGATTATGCCTATTCTTCTTCGGCCAAGAGAGCGTTGGATACCTTCAGTAGAACTTCTTTTTTGTCCCCCCTAAAGATAGCTCCTGAATTATTGGAATTAAGTCAAGGGGATTGGGAGGGATATGATCGTCGTTCTATTTATACGGATGATGTCTTAGAAGAAATTCGGGTTAATCCAGGTAACTTTAAAGCTCCCAATGGAGAGAATCAACTTGAAGCCGCAGATAGAATGGCCACTTATTTTGATAAAATTTTATATAATCTTGATGAAAAAGTTAGAGAGTCGAACAAACCTTTGAATGTTGGAGTATACGGACATGGGTTTGCGTTTAAATGTTTGTTTATTAGATTATTTGAATTTAATGCGAAATATAATAGAAGTATTCAAATGGAAAATACAGGAATTACGCATATTAGTTTTGATTATTGGGATGATAAATGGACTTTACATTATTTAAATGATTATTCACATTTAAGATAAAATTATGAAAATTGTACATAGAGAATTTATGCCCTCAAGAACTAATTCAGTTCATGCCGCTTCGGTTGAATTTTATAATGATATTCCTTATTTTGCTTGGTTTGGAGGCATGAGGGAAGGATTTCCAGATTCGTCAATTTATATACAGAAATTAGATAACCAATATGAATTTGATATTGGACAAATTGCTCAATGGAATCCTATTTTGGTAAAAATGCAAGATCGTTTAGTTTTATTTTCTAAAGTAGGTCAGTTTTGTGATAGATGGAATACTTTAGTTAATGACATTACTGATATTGATAATATTAATTGTTTGGAAAAATTTTCCAATTATAGTGTTTTGCCAGCAGGATTAAATGCCTCTGTTAAAACAAGACCAATTGAATTTGAAGATAGTTGGTATTTTGGGGCTTCAACAGAAACTTTCATGAATTGGAATTCCTATATTGAAAGATATTATGTCGATCCCGTTGAAGATTTTTTTAAAAATCCTTCTAGTTGTTTGGTGAGCAACTTTTTAATTCCCAAATGGACTTTGGGAGAAAAAGCATTATCTAGTCCAAGAAACAAAGGATTAATTCAACCCGCTTTATGGTGGGGAGAAATTGGACCAGAAGCATTTATGAGAAGTGATTTGGGATACATCTATTATTGGAGTCCGTTTGAAAATTATGCAATACAAACGCAATTTGAAAATCCCAATAGTGGGATAGATGTTGTTAAGCATAATGGCTTTTTGTATTTAGCGTATAACCCTTCTAAAGAGTCAAGGGTTCCTTTGCATGTTGCAAAGATAAAACAAGATGAAGAACATTTTGAAATCATAGAAACTATTGTTATTGGAGACAAAGTAATAAAAGAAGCATTGACTAATGAATTGTCATATCCATATATGATTGAACATGATGGTCGATTGCATTTAACATATACGAACGGAAGATGTAAGATTGAGTACGTAGTGATTGATTTGGAGGATTAAAATATGCACGAAGCCCCATCAAATGAAGAAGAAAAATTGAAAGCCTATATAGTCGAAGAAAATGCTTGTAATATTGATATCAAGGTTAAAAGACTGAATGATGGAAAATTTATAACAATAGGAGTTCCAGTAGAAATATTTAATTGGGAGGAAAATGATTTTGGCTTAAATTTAGTTACGAAAGGACATTGCGAATAATGGAATTACCAGTTTTAGTAGATAAAGAAATTGCTCGTAAAGGGACTTGGGTTCTTTTGGGGTGTGTTTTAAATCAATATTCTTCTAGATATAAAAAAGAACAAGAATCAACGATAAAGCCTCTTTTAAATGATTGGGGAAATTTTGCTGTCAAACTTGCCAATGTTGAAATGGGGGAAGAATTGGAAGGGACAGCAATTCTTGTTAACGGAGATATTTCAGACAATTCTAAATATGGAAAATCATTTGATGGTAAAATATATTGCATGGATATCACCAATACTTATGATAGTATATCTACAATATTAAAAACCTTGTCAAATATCAAAGAACAAAGAGCATCTGATATCATTAATAAATTCGGACTAGAGAATGTGTTGACGGTTTTAAATGAAACTCCAGATCGTTTAGTTGAGATTAATGGTTTGACTCAAGCTAGAGTTGAGGTAATTAAACAAGAATGGAGGCAAAAACAGTTTCTAGTTGATTTATATAAATGGGTTATTAAAAAGGGGATGGACACTAAGATTGCCGAAAAAGCTTTCAAGAGGTGGGGTAAAGATGCAAAAGAAAAGATCGAGGCCAATCCCTATATTCTTGCTTATCTACCAGGAATTTCATTTTCTATTGCAGATAAGTGGGCTCATCAACTTTGCGAGTCAATTGACGATAATCTTCGAGTAACTGCATGTATTAATTTTTGTTTAGATAATGCGCTTAGACAAGAAAGCAATTTGTATCAACCTTTTAATGTTTTGAAGAAAAAAGTTTTAGAAGTTATACAAAAATCTGACATAGATATGGGACAAAAGTTTGAAAAACAGAAATATATTGAATGTTTAAAACATGTTCTTAAAACCAACCATAATGATTTTGAAGTTCTCAAAAATCTAAAAAAAGATAAAGTTTCAAGTGTATATCTTAGGCATGTTTGGGAAAAAGAATGTTATATTGTAAACCAACTTTACAAAAGATCTCAAAAGGGTTCAGTAAGCAATTGTTCTGAATCTGAACTTTATGATGCAGAACGTTCGATAAGTAAGTTTTATGGATTTGATATTGTATTGGATGAAATGCAAGGTCAAGCCGTTAAAAATACATTCAATAAAAAAATCTCTGTAATCACAGGTCCAGGGGGAACAGGGAAATCTATGATATGTAAATGTATTGTAGATTTAGCAGAGAAAAGGGGAATGTCGTTTTTAATGATGTCTCCGACAGGGAAAGCTGCAAAAGTTTTAAGTGAAAAAACAGGGAGGTCAGCTTCAACAATTCATAGGGCCTTGCAAATAACTCCTGGTTCTTATGAGACAAATATAGAATTAACTCATGATATTGTAATTATAGATGAGGCAAGTATGATTGGATTAGATACTATGTATCCAATTTTTCAATCTTTACAAAATAATGACGATGTTCATTTAGTATTAATTGGAGATATGAATCAACTTCCTTCAATATCCCCAGGAAACTTTTTATCAGACATAATTGATTCAGAAGAAGTTCCTGTTACTAGATTAAATAAAATTCACAGACAAGGAGAAAAGAGTTTTATTCCTTTAGTTGCTAATTCTATTTCAAATGGGAAATATTGTGATATTCCCAAAGATGCTAGTGATATGAAATGGGAAGATATTTCTCGTCAATTTAGGGATCAAATTCAAAAATTTATTATTGATTTTTCTAAAAGGAGAGATTTGAATGAATTACAAATGATTTCTCCTAGAAAAGAAGGGTCAAATGGAGTTAGGGAAATAAATGCAATTGCACAAGATGTTATCTCTTCTATTAACGGCACTAGAAATAAATTTATTGAACGAAATTTTAATAAGTTTTTTGAAAAAGATAGAGTCATTCAGATTCGGAACGATTATGATCGTGACGTATTTAATGGAGATATGGGACAAGTTGTTGGGGTTGGGGTTATGACAAAACCAAATAGTGATAAAAAAGACCAATACGTTTGTGTTGATTATTATGGAAAAGAGACAATATATTGGGGGTCAGAAATAGATGATATTATGCCATCCTGGTGCATTACAGTCCATAAGTTTCAAGGATCTCAAGAAAAAGAAATTTTATTTGTCATGAGTCAAGAAGCTTCTAGAATGATGAGTAAGGAATTAGTCTATACAGCTTTCTCAAGAGCAGAAGAACAATTAATGATTTTTGGCCACAAGAAGATGCTTGCCGAATGTGTTAACAAAAGTGTAGTCAGAGATCGTTACACAAACTTGAAATGGATTTTGAGAGAAATTAAAGGAGAAAAAATATTTAAATCTATAAGTGAGAATGAGGTTCAAAAATGATTTCAAATGAAGAATTAGTTAAAATATATGAGGATAGGATTCAAATTTTGTTGGCAGACATAGATCATTTAAAAGGTAAATTTCAAGAAGCTTGTTGGGAAGAACTTATTTCTGAAAAAGTTCCAGAAGAGATTAACTACATTGAAAACTATATGGAACAGATGGTTCAAGAAGTTGATGAAGAAAATCATTTAATAAAACTTTCAAAATGATGTTGACAAACTAATAAAAATAATTTAAAGGTATAAGCATGGCTAAAAAAGTGTCAACAGGGTTTATTGTAGTTTCAAAAGATAATAAAATTTTGATAGGAAAGGGATGTAATCGATCTTCTAATTGTTGGACTGTATTTAAAGGGGGAGTTGAAGAAGGGGAATCATGGATTGAAACTGCAATTCGAGAACTCAAGGAAGAATCTGGAATTGACATAAATAGTTCTGTTGTATTACAAAAGTCGATATCTACTGTGCCAGTGCATTCATATTCTATGAGGAAGAAAGATGTTTATCTTTATTTATTAAAAGATGACGAAGGAATTTTAGACGATTTTGATTTTTGTTGTGACTCAAGGGTTGAGGGGGATGGCCCTCCCGAAATTTTAGCATACAAATGGGTTGATATTGATGAGCTTAATGATTATTTGTTTTTTTCTCAACATAAAATTAAAGAGGATTTATGCCAAATAATGAAATAGACGAGTATGACCTTATCGATTTTATGGAAGGTATTGACGAAAACAATCTTCCTGAATTAACTAGGGAGACTCAAGAAATATTAAAAAGAAGAGTTCAAGATATAAAAGATCCTATTCGGTATGTTGTGATTAATTGTTTTGTTTTTAAGAAAGAAAAAGATGTTCTTAAAGCAATTAAAAAACAGAAACCTTCTGCTATTTTTTCGTACAATGTTGAAGATCATACGTTCTCCTTTAATTCTTGGGGTACTCTTTTTAAAAAAGAAGAAATTGCAATATCTGTTGCTAATGCTTTAGTTGATAACAAAGATAATAAAAAGAAAAATTCTCACATTCATTATTTTGTAGTAAAAATAGAAAAATATGCCGAGTGCAATGTCGAAGAGATTTTAGAAATTAAGGAAATAATATAATAATATAGGGAGACAATGTGAAAAACTACAAAGAAAACATAAACTTCATAAATAAAGTTTGCAATTCAAATTATGAATTTATTTATGAGGTCAGCGAAGTAAATTGGGATTACATTTCAATACATCAAAAATTAAGTGAGGAATTTATTAAGGAAAATTTTGATAAAGTAAATTGGGATTACATTTCAATACATCAAAAATTAAGTGAGGAAT
>Ga0194136_1000204_pt1 | contig 34518 bp, 34 predicted proteins | sample TARM_MetaG_T3A_1_FD_134023 | JGI IMG/M metagenome (GOLD analysis project Ga0194136, IMG submission 134023) | Freshwater microbial communities from Pennsylvania, USA, analyzing microbe dynamics in response to fracking - TARM_MetaG_T3A_14 (version 2) | ecosystem: Environmental > Aquatic >...
CTCTTTTTTTACAGCCAACATATCTAAATAGTTGTTTGACATAGATAACAGTATCTATGTTTTTATTTGATCGATTTAGATTGATAGCCTAACTTTAATTTAGATAATTTGATTGGGTATTGTATGGAACACTTTTACCACCTTGTATCAACAAGTCGATCAATAGAAATTGGTGACATTGAGTTAGGTGATTCACCAGATTCATTAGACTTCACTGTGAGTAAACCCATGCGCTTTGATGGCGTTAATCTGTTGTTTTCCTCTAGCGGTGAGCCAGAGTTCTATGCCAATGCGTTTATTATGAGCCGTCGCATTGTAGAAGGGGTTAAAGATACGGAGCCAACTTCGTATGCTCTGCTTCGCTTTTTTCGTTATTTAGGAAAGAACAATCTCAATTGGAATGATGAGAATGAAGAACTTGAGCGTTACCCCATTTATCTCTTCAGAAATTATTTAGACAAACAGATTGCTAAAGGAAACATGCGCCGAAGTGTCGGGGCATCGACCTTATCTGTGATCCGAAGATTCTATGTGTTTTGCTACCGTCATGGTTATGTGGAAAAGCTGCCGTTTGAGGTGCATGGTCACAATAAGTACGGTCAAATGCTGACGGACATAACCATCAAAAGTCCGAAGCAAGAAACCGAACTTACGCCAATGAATGACTTGGACATCAAGCATATTCGAGATAACTGGCATCGAGCAGGAATTTCAGGCGAGTTTCGATTATTGGTGGCGACTGTAATTAATTCTGGTCTAAGAGCGATTGAGGTTGCGGATATAAAGCCTCGACACTTCAAAGTACCCAAGGGCTTTAAGGGTAAAACTTACACCGATATTAAGATTGGCTCTTCTTATGGGTGCTATACCAAATACAGCAAAGACCGCACGATTTCGATGCCTGTTTGGCTAATGGAGCAAGTAACTCAATACTGCGAAAGTGAGCGGTACAAGGAGCGTAAACGGCTCTACTTTTTCAATACGGGTGATGAAGATGCGCCTGTATTTATTACAAAGGAGGGGAATCGATTTAAAGAAGATGGGCAGCGGTCAAATTCCATTGATACGCTATGGGGGCGGTTAAGAAATGCGATTAAGGAAAACAGCAACCCTCACTTCGACCACGATTTCCATGATACGAGAGCGACTTATGCAGCTAATAAGCTCGACCTGTTGCTCAATATACCCGACTTGAGCACGACACAGGCGCTGAAACTACTGAAAGATGAACTTGGACACAAGGACTTATCTGTGACCATGCGTTATTTAACGCATTGGGAAGGCAACCCAACCAAGAACCAAGTGCCTGAGTTAATGATGGCGCTATTGGAAGAGGAACACATCATATGACGGAGAACTTCGACTCAGATAAGCCTGATAACGTTCGTACCTATCGCTCTATTCCGACCGATGAAATGCAATCAGACAACCCACTGTCCAAGGTTCATCAATGGAAATATATTTGGGTGTCTGCTCATGGGAGTAACCGTACATGTAACTTCAAAAAGTGGTTGCAATATAGTACCAAGGAGCATGTTGCTCTGCTGATTTCCAAGTTTGAACAATCAGGTTGGGCAGAGGCGAGTAAGGTCGCTAACTTTATGTATATTGGTAACATTTTAAATCATAGCTTTACTAGCCAACCCCAAAAACATAAGTCTAAGGTCAAGTTCTCACCAGAAACGTGTGTGAACTATATTCAGGCTGCATGGCTATCTCAGCGAACAACAGGTGTCGGATTGCATGGTAAGCCGATAAAAGCCAAAACGTTGGGATGGTTGGCTTCAAACTACAATTCAATCCTAAAGAAGTTTGGTTTTAGACAGATACCTAAAGCAACTCGCAACCTAGATACCGCGAGTGCATCGTTAGATTCCAATAACTACACCAAGAAAGAGTTAAAGCGCATCGTTCGTGCGCTGTTGTCGGATAGAAAATTACTCTACAAAGAGTATTTAGATAAGACCAGCAGCGAATATAAGCGTGAAGTTGCATTTAATCGCCTTATCTCCAATGCTGTGTTCCTCTATGTGTATTACACCGCAGCAGGACAAGCAGAGGTGCTGAATACTTTTGTAGTGGAAGATAGTTGGAGTGTCGATAAGGTAGGTGGCAACCGAATCTCGGTAAAAGGCTTGAAAACCCGTGGCTACAAAGAAGAATCTCGTACCTTTACTCCAAGAGCGGTATCTAAAACCTTTTTTGAAGAACACTTTGAATTGTCGAAGCTGCACGCTGTTGCTTTGAGGCGAGATAGGCATTATCTCTTTAGGCGACGTAATGGCAAGAAGCCAACTGCTGATAATCTCAAAATCTACATTACGGGGTTAATGCAGCGCTCGGTTTTACTGCAAACAATGAAAGCGGCAAATCCAGATTTTTCCTTAACCTGTGGGCGTTTGAAGTCATCCGTTAAACAGTACGCAGAAGAAAAGCTGGGGCGACAAGGCGCGATGGAGAGCAATCGCAATTCATCAGAAAGCACATGGAACAATTCAGACTACAGTAAGAACTCAAAAGCCGTAGCACATCGTGAATTGGCTTTTGGAGCTGCCACACTCTTTGCCTTGGGCTGTAACCCAACAGGAGGCGTTACAGCAGCAATAGCCACAACGAAAGCACAGCATTGTGAAGTTCTGTCTAACGAAGACGCTGATGCTCTTAGAGCGTCTTCTAGCGTGCCTGTGGATGACATTGCTAACGGAGGGGTATGTAAAGGTGAAGATGTTCCGCAAAAACGTGAGTTTCAAAAAAGCAATCTAGAAACGGGATTGTTAGATGATGATGATGTGAAAAATACTGCTTGTGGCTATGTCATCAAATGCTTTATGTGCCGAAATTTTGCTGTTGTTGATGAGGTTCATGACATTTGGCGCTTGCTGTCGTTTGAACTTCGTCTCAATGAGGCGGTAGCCGCCCATAAAAGTATTGACCACTTCATCAAGAATTTCAGCGAGGTGAAGTCAGCGATTCGAGACATAAAGAAACGCTTCAAGAAAAGAAACCTCAAGGCCGCAGAAAAATACCTAGAGCGCCAAGGCTGCCACCCTCTTTGGGATGAAGACTCTATTCAAGATATTTTTAAGGGGTAAGTATGTACAGTATTAGTCATGACCACGCACTGTTTAAAAAATGCGCTTTGCCTAACGATGAAGCTTACCCCATGCCAACGGCGAAAACCGTAGTCAGCGTCAGGCGAGACGGTAGTCCTGCTTCTTACTTTGGGGATGATTCTTGGGATTTTAATGACCTGTTTAACACCAAGAATGAGAGGAAATCTCTCTACACCCTAACGTTCCAAGCCAAGAAGCATAATCCCAAACTGCTTTTAGAATTTAAGCAGCGAATGTATTGGTTGATATGGGGCGGCAAAGAAACCTTACTGAGTATGGAGGGTAAAACCTTCAGGAAGATTGAGCAGGTTAAAAACATACATAGAAATGCCGATTTGCTACTGAGAGTGTTTGCGAATACTGCTATCAACGCTTTTTCTTATATTTCAAATGACATCGTATTTTCGCAAATCAAAGAGTCACTACGTGGAGGGAGTGAAGAGTCTAGTGCCAAGATACTGAACGCTCTCAGTGTACTCACTCAGGTTAACTCCCATTTTCCAGATAGCGCTAGGTTTCACATTCCCTACCAAGAGGGAGAGACAGGCAGAAAGGTTGCCAAGAAATATGCCGCTCATAGTAAAGGGCATTATCCTACTATCATCCCCGTTATTTACGAGCAATACCTTTCTCGTTTAATTCAGGATGTGGAGTCTGCTTACCGAGATTTTTTGGGCGGGCGAGACCTCGAAGCGGATGTCGAGGCAAAGTATCGTTCATTACAGACTGAGCATGATATCGAACAAGAAATCGAAACTCTGTATCAGGAACTCATTGTCGATATTGAGGTTGAGGAAAAAGCAAAAAGCAAAGGCATTTCCCCTCAAGAGGTGCTTGATGACTATCGAGATAAAGCTAAGGTCGAGGTTGAGTCTACCTATCGCAATAAGGCTCATAGAGGCGTTATTGATGTCTATAAAAAAGATAATGTCTTGTTAGATGTAAAAGCGTATGCCCAATCAAAAGGGCTGACTGAAAATCAAGCCACAGGTGCTTTTAGAATGATTGAAGGGGCGTGTTTTAGCGCTTGTTCGGCATTCACTGGAATGAGGATGAGTGAATTAACCCAGATTGATGGTGACTCATACAAAGAGATTGACATTGATGGGGTGAAGCTTTGCACAATGCGCTCTTGGACGGATAAGTTAGAAAAGCTAAGTCGTGAGGATACATGGGCGTGTGCGCCAATCTGTGAGAAAGCGTTATTAATATTAACGGTACTCAATGATAAATATCGTTCTGTTTCAGGTGATATCCACCTCTCCCCACGCTTTTCGTTCAAAGGTGAAGGTAAGGGATGGAAAGGCGAGACTATTCATCGTCAGTTAAAAGATGTTCAACTCAATACCCAGAATTTACGTTTACTTTTCTACGATTACAGCCTTCATATCGATATTCGTTACCTTCCAGAAGAGATGGATGAGGTTTTTAACCTGTTAAATTCTATCGTCCACAAGAAGCTTAACCCTATACAGAAAAATGAGCGTGGCGAGCTGTACTGGCGTTTTAGTACCCACTCTTTAAGACGGACATTTGCTCATTTTGTGGTTGGTCATGGATTGGTTTCATTAGCCTCGTTGAAGCATCAATTTAAGCATATACACCTTGCAATGACGGCTATTTATGCGAGTCATTCTGAGGTTCTAACGCTATTAGGCATTCAAAATCCAGCCCAAATTAAAGAGCAGATCCAAAAGCAAGAAATAGAGTCTCACGCTGAGTACCTCAAGGATATGATTGAGCATCCAGAAGAACAATCTGGTGGCTTCATGATATCCATGAGCGGTGAGCCTATGGTGGTTGGTGACGCTAGGTTTAATCAGTTGGTTGAAGACACCAAAGGCGCAAACAAATCGACAGGGTTCGGTACTTGTTTTTCTGGTGTCTCATGTAGCATGGGGCATTTGTTTGAGCCATCTAAATGCGTCGGCAGGGACTGTGAGAACCTGAATGTAAACAAGGCTGAAGCTAATAACTGGGTCGTAAGGCGGGAGAGATGTATTGATAAAATTGAAAAAATGAAAGAAATGGGGATGTTCAATCGTAGCTCACTAGCCACGCAATTAAGTGATATTCGAACAGCCGAAAAAGTGATGGCTGACCACAACATTCAATTTGAAAAGTATCGAGTGGAGGCTCTGTAATGGCGACGGTTGCAACAAAGCTAGAGAATGCGTTAAAGGCTCTTTTGAAGGAAGGAAAAAAAATCAGCCCTTATGCTGTCGAAAGGCGAGCAGGTGTTTCTAATGGTTCACTGAAGAATCATATTGTTCTGCTTGAGAAAGTGTTGGCGGAAAAAGAGAAGTACGCCACCGATCCAACTAATGTAGGGGTTGTAAAGGCTGAAGCTAATAAAGCTAAAGCGAAGGTTTCAAAGGATAAGTACCAAGAGATTTTGGATAAAAACGAAAAGCTTCGAGCTGAGAACGAGCAGTTCAAAGGTGAGCTGAAGGTAATGGCGGATAAAGTCGCTCAGATGACTTGGGAGTTGCACCGCTACAAAACCAAAACACGCAAAGACTCAACAAACGTACATAACTTGAAAGCATAAATTGAAGGGGCTAGGTCTAGGTTGTGGAATAGCTTGGTCTGTCACGTTTATGCCCCAAAGTGTGTTATTGACGCTGCTGACAATTAGCTCTACACCCTGTCAGTTGAGCAAATTTTAGTAATGCTAGAGATTGCCAGAATTATTCTTACTTTATAACGTATCTAACGGACTGGTTGTCCCCGCGAAATGTTGGCCAAGTACATGTGTATAGATTTGTGTTGTACTAACGTCATTGTGGCCTAGTAACTCTTGAACACTTCTTATATCACGACCTGCTTGAAGCAAATGGGTTGCGAAGCTGTGCCTAAACGTGTGGCAGGTGACGCGTTTATTTATTTGAATATTACGAACGGCATTCCTGAGCGCTTTACGAATAACACTTTGATGCAAATGGTGCCTGTTCTAATGCTGTAACCACGCATACGCATTTCCTCCTGAAGACCTTTCAGAAATGGGCTTTTTAGACTCATGATAACTCCTAACCCTATGGCACTGTATTTATATACAGTATTATTTGAAATTCTTGGATATCAAGGGAAATAGTGAAAAATTTTTGCGCGTTTATACATGAATAAATTTAGATTATTCATTTTTATCAATAGGTTATGTATTTTTGATTTGAGATAATAGGTTTGGAAAACGCGCATGCGCGTTTTTCCAGATGGTATATTTAATAGAATGCTGATAAGTTCTTTTTATACAGATAGTTAACTGTGCGCGTTTTTACTGGTCCAACAAGATAAATGCGCATGCGCACTAATAAAATGTTATATGCTTTAAGGAAATGATGAAAAAATCCGTATTTTTAATACTTTGCTTATTGTTATCCAGCTATGCCTACGCTGGTAATGACCTCGATTTTCCCGTTCGTATAGATTTTCAATTATATAAGGTTGTTGGAGATAGCACTGGTGAAATCGAGACCTCTTTTAATGAAAGCAAACCTGATTTTCTTAAAACGAACGGCTTTGATGGTTATACGGCATGGAACTATGATTTCCACACAAACGATGATACTTGTGAAATTTACGACTTTAGTTTGCGGGTTACCTATACGTTGCCCCAAATTGAAATGTCGACCATTACACCTGAATCAGCAGAAGCGTTTCGCTCATATACAGAGAAACTTTACCGCCATGAACAAGTTCATTGTGCTCTTACTGTAAAATGGGTACGTGATATATTTCTCGCTTTTAAATCTGGTCTGCATGGAAATTGCGCTGAAGCTAATCATAGAGCTATCGAGCTAGAAAATGAGTTAGAAGAAAATAATGAGCTTTTTGATGTTTATACATCACATGGTGAAATAGAGTTAACCGAGTCTCTGTTCGGTGAAGAAAGCTATTTGAACATATGTGAAATACCATTTGATCCTATTTCACCACGCATATAACAAGGCGCTCAAGTCGGACTGCAAACCTGTGGCGGTTTTGGTTCAATTGGCTAGTGTGTTTACGGTGGTTACTTTGATTTTAGTGGTGTTTGCAGCCACTTAGCTTAGCGTTAGGCGCATGAGACATCAAATCAACTATCATACTTCGTTAATAAATTGACAAGTAAATCTAATTTTTTGTGAGAAACCAATGAAAAAGAAGCCCGAAATTATTTTGTCTTCACTAGACGCTGATAGATTGTATGCTCTTCTTGAGTCATTACCGAAAAACAGTGTGCCAGGCATTGAAGAGTTAGAGCAGGAGCTAAATCGAGCGGAGATCGTAGAGCCAACGAAAATGCCTCAGGATATCGTTACTATGAACTCAATAGTTCGATTTTTCGTTGAATCAACGAAGCAAGAATTTGAATTGACATTGGTATATCCAAAAGATATGGATTCAAATGGAAAAAATATTTCTATTCTTGCCCCGGTTGGGAGTGCAATGCTCGGCCTTGCTATTGGTGATGAAATCGAGTGGCCCAAGCCTGGCGGGGGTACTCTGAAAGTTAGAATTACAGAAATTCTCTATCAACCAGAGAGATCTGGCGATTATCAACGATAATGTGAAAGCGCCTAACAAGGCGCTGCACTCGGACAAATTTACGCTACGCTTCATTTTTCCGGTGAGCGTGGCATTATATGCTTCCGTCAGTAGAAGGAATAGAGCTTATGTCACTTTATGAGAAACGAAATAGCAATGCGCAGCAAGAAGATGCAATGTTAGTTGCTTCGGATTCTTGGTTTACAGTTAAATTTGCCCAAGAAGCAGCAAAGTCTTGGAAGCGTATTATCTTACTCTTCGTTGTTGCCATCCTATGTTTGTTTGCACCAGCATTGGGCCTTATTGTATCTGCTATCAATGCTTTCTTTTCATAAATACATAGGGAATCACCTGAAAGGTCGGCGGGTAAGTGCTATTTAAAGAAGTTGTGTTTTCATATTTGAATACGCATATAACAATAAATTTAAGCAGATTCGTAACGCTCGGCATTTTTGCTTTGAATCAGCTTCAGTGTTTACGGCACAATGGTTTAGGTTAGTGGTAGCGTTACTCACTACTTAATTTGGCGTTAACCCATAGATATTTTTATCCGAAATTTACCTGATAAAGCCAACGTCCTAACACGTTTTTGTCCAAAAGTATGCTGATGGGGTGCTAAACAACCATAAACGTTAGTTCCATGATCACTTTTCTTGAAATTAGTGTTCGAAGATTGTTTGAAAAATAATAAAACATTATCAATGAAATAGATGTTAAATCCATTAATCGGACGTTAAACCATATCATTCTATACAAATGCATATTTACACACTAACGAATTTTCTCAGAGCTTGGGCAACAAAATAACGCGTCAGTCCGATTTTAGATTTAAACTCAATTTATGATCAAAAAATAGCTCTAAAGGCGGAGGTGTTTATAAATGTTAATTATTAGTTTATGCCCTTCATCTTCACTTAGTTGTAAACGACTAAAAGCTTCTTTCAGTTTCTCATCTGAGGGGCGCCTTGTAAATGTAGATAAAGCTCGTAGTAGCTTTCCTGCAGGTTTATTGCCCCATTTCAGCAACTTATCTTCTACTTTTTTCACGAGAACAATCTGATTTCCGACTTTAAACTCGCGGTTCATATTATTGGTCCAGTAAACCATATTAACAGGCATTTGAGTTTGAAATCCTAGTTTGTATGCTTCTTCCATACCTTGAGGAAAGAGCTTGCTGTTTTTTTCTTTAGCACAGAAATGAGCTAATTGATTCGCACTAGCGAGTATTATGATTGAAGGGATAGATTTAAGTTGTTTAGGTCTGCAATAAATACCTCTCTGCATTCTAAAAATTAAGCCATCTTGTATTAACTTGCCAAAAGCTTTATGTACTGACGATTCACTTCCTAAGTGATAATAATTTCGAATAGAAAATAGAGCTCCTCTTTTTATGTGTTTGATTTTATTTTCTATTTTTTGAAGTACAGTTTTACGATAGCAAACAGAACGGTCCACAATCATCTCACTATTAAATGACACAATTGAAAAATTCTAACAATAAGTCAAATTCATTCACACACTAAAATATCGTATTTGAGCCTAAGCGTATTTCATCGCGGATTAAATCGTATTTTAGGAAGTAAAATCCGTAAATCGGACGTTAAACAGGTGAGCACCGAAAATTTATATTCATAGACCCATCATATGAGACTAGTAAGACTTTTTCTTCGTCCTTGAACAACAAAATCGCGCGTAAATACGATTTTAGTAAAAAGATAATTATTAACTTTTGTACAAATATTCATAAACGAGTAAGCACGATCACTACCATCACCGATCTCGTTAAACAAACCTTTGCCCCAAAGCTTATATTGAATCCACGTATTTACAAAGTGATTTAGCAATTCAAAGTTAAGATGCGGTCGTATATTCGGTTTCTTGTGAAGGAGCTACCTTCTAACCTTTGATGTTTGCGCACCTACAATCCTCATCGTGCTATCAGCTTTAAAAGCATGAAGGAATGGCCAGGTTTTTTGTAGGTTGGTCTTACCTTTTATGCATCATCATTTCGTAAAATTTACTTAATTAATCGGTTAATAGTATTGGCTTATATTCTGTTTCATAACGAAGCATTGCCCACGCGGTTCGAACAATTTTATTGGCGAGGGCAATACAGGCTTTTTCGAATCCAATACGATTTATAATTTTTGTTAACCAGGCATCTTTTTGAGTTTTTGGTTTTTCTGGGAGTCGCCCGACATAAGACATTGCACCTAGATAGAGTAATGATCGTAATTCTTTGACACCACCACACTTATCTATTCCAATCATAAAAACTTTTCCGCCAGAGCTGTGTTGTTTTGGTGTTAGTCCAACGAATGCTGAAGCTTGCCTTCCGTTTTTGAATTGCTTGCCATCACCAAGCGTGGTGTAAAGCATCGCGGCTGTTGTTTCACCAATGCCTTCAATCTCCATGAGTCTTTTGCAGGGTTCAATTTGGCGAGTTAATGCATTTTTTTCTTTTTCAAATTCAATTAATTTAGTCTTGAGCTGTTTGTATTGTTCCCACAACATGGAAAGAACAGAAACAACATTAGCTGGTATCGGTGTTTCGCCATCTAAAACAGCTTGAACGGAAGCTTTTAGCCCTTTTTTACCTCGAGGGTTAGCTATTCCATAACCTAATATGGTTCCTCTAATATGTTGCCCGAGTGAAACAACAGAACGAGATAAAAAGCGCCGACTGCTTTCCAAGGAATGCATTGCTTGTTGTTCAATCGGTTTAGGGCGGCTGTATTTTATACCAATTTGTATTGCAGCATTCGCGATGGCAAGGGCGTCATTGTGATCGGTTTTATGACCTTCTAGGTAGCCTTTAACTTTTTTGGGGTTAATAATTCTGACCTCATGTCCACATTGTTCAGCAAACTGTCCCCAATAATGACAACCACAACAACCTTCCATAGCAACGATAGATGGCTTAGCTTTGGTAAGAAATTCTTTAGCTTTTTGCCTGCTTAAAGGCCGATTGAAAAGTAACTCTCCGTGAACACTGATATGGCAGATTTGAAGAACATTTTTAGCTAGGTCGATAGCAATAACATTATTGGTCAACATGTTGGAATCCTCAGATACTTGTCTCATCCTGCTAAGTTTAGATTGGCAGGGGAGGAGTGGATTCCATACATCATGTTACGCCCTCTTACGGACAACAAAGTCCGTCACGGCTTTTCCCAAACCAAAACCAATTGTTATGAATCTCAACTATACTTGGGCTTACTCAAGTCGATTACCGACCACCTCATATTTACTCAGATAGCGAAATAGGAAGCGTTATGCGTAACTTAAACTTAAGTATCAAATTTCAATCTGCGTTTAATTCAAGGATGCCCTTAACACCTATTGTTAGGGTTTTAGATTGTACTTCAGATTTTGTTATTGAGAGCGTCGAATCAGACATCGATGAGTTCAAAAAAGTGTTGATAGGAGTCGATGACACGTTAGTAGAGAACCTTGAGGCAATATCGGAACAAGTTGGAAAAGGTGGGCTACAAACACTGTTCCTTGAAGACGTGCGAAAAGGCAGCTATGAATTCCTTTTATCACCTGAAGTTATGAACGTGGCGAACTTTATAGCAGGTAATATAACAACTTATGCGATTGGCAAAGTGATTGACAGCTTTCTAGAGACTAAACAAAAGAAGACTGCTGATGACTATGAGGCGGAGTTAAAAGGAAAGATTTACCGTGCTCTTGAAGAAGAGTCCGTGGATTGTACTTTGCAGTCAGAATCTGGTTCTGATGGTGACATGTTGTTTGTGAAGATTAAAGTGATTTTTAATACAGATTACGGTGAACAGATTTATCCAGATGAATACGGTAATGGAGGTGGTGGTCGAGAGATTGACTTAGATATACTCGCTAAAACCCTCAAATCGTAGTGTATGAGAAAATATGAAAAATTTATTAAATAAAGGTGCCGCTCTACACTTTAAGCTGCGATGAGTTATCCGAAGGGGAAGAACATCCCTGATATTGTAACTCACAAATGTCCATCTTCGATTCAGCTTGATCTGAGCTGACTCATTTGTGCCCCATTCCTATTTATCCCTAGATTTTTGACTAGCTACATATGGCGGTTATTGACCTATTTATTTTAATAGCTAATTATGTGTTTGATAGCCGCTGTTACAGTCTTGTATTTTTTGGAGGTCAAATGGATGTTCTCATAGAGCAAGAGATTGAATTACACAAATATGAAACTCGCCAAAATAAAACGGATATTGGACGTTTAATCCATCCTAGTTTTTCTGAAATAGGTAAGTCTGGGAATTCTTATGACTTTGCTTCTATCATCAAAATGATGGCAACAGAAAAACCTTCAAACACCCGAGTTCATTCACAGAAATATGAATGTATCCAACTTGAGCCGTCGGTTCAGTTACTAAAGTACGAGTCAGCTTTGGTAAATGAGAGTGGAGAAATCAGTAACTATGCTAAACGTTGTTCCATTTGGGCTTTCACCGGTACTTGCTGGCAATTGAAATACCATCAAGGTACACCTTGCTCTCCCTTCGAATTAGAACCGATACAAGTCTTGTCCGTTAGTACCGACTAACATGAGTTTGCCCTATTCGGTGTTAACGTTATTACATAGTGGCAGATCGTGTCACTGAAATCGCAGTACATGATTATGAGCCTAGTTCTATTGATATTATCTGTAGTGTGTTAGGTTCCGCGTGGAAGAAACTGGTTACGAGTAAGGCTCTTATTAGTCCTCAATGACCAGTGTGTTTATAGGGTGAAATGTTCTATACGTGCAATATTTGCTTGTGCTTCTATACCCATGTGCAGGGCATTTTGGTTAGCAAGATCCGCTTTTTCATGAGTAGTGATAGCGAAATGAACAATACTAGTGATACGTTCGTTTGCTTGGTTGATTGCCTCCGTTTGTTTGTCTAATGCAGAGTCTATCTCTTTTGTCATATCAACAATTTTTTTCGCCTGTTGTTGAGTGTCGCTGATAGCTGAGTCGGTTTCTTCTGTTAATTTCACACATAGTTCAACTTCTTTGACACAATTTTCCATTTCTCCGGACACCTCTTGTGTTGAGCGATTGATATACACGATATAGTCAACAATTTCTGTCGTTGAATCAGCGGTTCGCTCAGCCAGTTTACGGACCTCATCAGCAACGACCGCAAAACCTCTTCCTTGATCGCCAGCTCGCGCAGCTTCTATCGCCGCGTTGAGTGCTAACAAATTAGTTTGCTCTGCAATATCTCGGATAATCGTGATAACGCCACTGATCTGTTGGGCGTATTGCTCTAATGAACGGATTTTCTCTGATGATCGATTGACGAGCAATGCAACGTGAGAAATTCTCTCCTTTGTAGCGTTGACCACATCTTTTCCAGTTTCAGACAGTGTTTGAGAAATTACAGCACCTTCTGTTACTCGCTTTGCTTGCAAAGAGATGCTTTGTGTATTTTCTTTTATTGATAGCATGGACTGACTTGTTGAAGTTAGTTCGTCTCTCTGCTTATTGCTGGCTTGTGTGATGACCGTGGTTGAATCAATGATTTCTTGCGTATTGGCACGCGCTGTCGTTGCATCCATGAGGATTTGTGACATCGTTGCATTTAAGTGTTGTGTGGCCTTGTCCAATTGTTTGAGACACGTCGAGATTTCATCTTTGGCGCGTATTGTGGACGAGTGTGTAAGATTAAGCTGATCAATCTTATGCGTTGTACATTGAAGGTCGTGAAGACGTTTTCTGAATGAGAGGATGAGCTGCGTAGCCCCCATGATAAGGATAACTATCCCACATCCGCCAGTAATAAAAATACTGGCTGACAATGAGTGCTCAGATTGGTTTAACTGCTCATCAAGCAAAAGTGACTCACGATCTAACTGCTCAAAAAGGCTATCGGTTAACGAGAGTACTGGCTCAATAAATGAATTTGAATGAAGTGTTTCACGCAAAGATTTAACGTCAGTCAGGTTGAGTTGACCACTTCTAACGTTTTGTACTGCACTTAACATTATGTTGGCATAGCTGTTTAGCCAAACGTTGAACTGGTTGTCTACTTCCATCAGTTGAGATTGTTCTTGGTTGTTAAGATTGTTCAGGGCAAGCTCAAGACCCATTTTGTAATCTGTGCGCAGGCGCTTAAAGTGCTCAAGTAAAATGGGGTCTTGTGTCTGGATGTAGCTTTCTAAGAGAGCAGATTGTTCAGCAATGTTTGTTGTGACGATCCAAACACCGTTATTTCCTTGGCTAATACGTTGACGCTGTTCGGTAATTTTTGCAACGTGCGTATTATTCATGTAGGTGATGCCCATCATAATTAACCATGCAAAAATCGTGATGGCAGTAAATACTTTAATCTTGTTCGCTAAGCTATGCATAAAATCACTCAGAAATAATAGTTAAAAAAAATGGTAGTTTGCTTATGTATTTTTCCAGCGACTATTTAAACTGTAAAAACTTAGGAATGACTTAGTAACTTTCCTAAATCATAATTTACAGAAACAGGGAGTTGTGACTTAGGTCAAAGATACTCAATAGAGTGAATATCGGATTGGTAAGCAAATAGATGAATGGCGCCAACGCCGATAAGTTCATGCTATTTCTTCTTGCTTGGGCTGTTTTCTTCGGACAGACCAACTGTAGAGCCCATAGAGTGAAACCTGAGTTAGCCATACCCACCATAGTGACCAAAGGTTGTGACTAAAAAAGTGAGCGCCTCGCATAACTTGACCAAATCCCATCACAAGGCCAAATGCGATGGCAAACCACGCCCAATATTTCGCACCGCGAGCTGAAAATGGATAGATCAAAAAATACAACGCGAGCAACCCAAACCCACCTGACGCGTGTCCGCCTGGAAAACATCGCCCACTACCAACATTCCCATCTATAGTTCCCAAAAGGGGGTATTCCAGTGCAGAGCCACCATAGCGTAGGAGGTCCCATGGGCAGGAATGATGACTCAGTGATTTTAAGGTGCCAACCACTATAGGCCCCATGCCAATAAGGAGGGCGATAACAGCCATGTTCAGGTCGCGTTTAATTGCAGCTACCGCGAGCACCACCACGGCAATGGCTGCCACGGCGTATTTAAAATAGTGATGATTAACAACCTCAAGCCAATAATTATCTGTTAATGGAAACTGCCCAGTGGCACTGTTAAACCACAGGTCAGAAAAAAATAAATCAATGCTGGTTGTTCGAGAAAAAGCAAAGCATGCCAATCCTCCCAATGTTAACCAGAGATATTGTTTTATATAAAAACGAAGTGGGAATAGATATGGCATTATTTGGCCTTCTTTGTTGCCGGGCGCTTAACTAGAAACGAGAGGACGTAGCGCTCGACGTGTAGCGTGATGAGAAACAGGCGGCGAGCATGAACGCGAATGAAACGAATATAAAACGCCGCGACAAGATAACTAATGATTAATGCCCCTAAAATATCCAAAGGGTAATGCACACCGCTATATACTCTGGTCCAACCGGTGATAATTGCGCCAATGAACAGCATCCTCGCAACAGGCATAAACTGCTTTAAAAGAAATAGTATAAAGCTCGCCGTCGCAATTAATGTGACATGGTCGCTGGGAAAAGAGGAATCAGCGGCATGAGGAATAAGCTGTAAGCCCAAATGGTCCATAAAAGGTCGATTGTGAAACCAGACTAGGCCAATAAGAACGTTGATGGTCAAACACAGTGAAGTGGCGCAAGCAATATGAAAAGCCGCTTCTTTTGATTTTGCTTTGCCAAACCACATTATCACAAGGCCAGCAGGAACGAGGTAAAGCGGCAATTCAGTCACCATCGGAAGAAGAGTGGCAAACAGCCCACTCGGTATATTGCTGGCGTTTAACAGCATGAATAATTGTTGATTGATGATTTCCATAAATTAATGACTAAAAGAAAGAATGTAACCATCTTAATCACATTGACTTAGCGTTAACTTAGCAACTAACGGGGGATCCTAAGTCAACGCTAAGTGTTGCACATTAGGATAGTGACACTTAGCGTTATTAGGAGAAGTGTTGTGTTGGAAGTCGGCTTATTTCAGTGGTTAACGAGTGACCACGGTTTAATGCAATTGGTCGTTGAGAATTGGCTCTTGGGTATCTCTGTCTTGGCCTTCATTATCTTTCTCGAAACAGGGGTAGTTATTGCGCCATTTTTGCCGGGAGATACCTTGTTGTTTCTCTCCGGTGTATTTCTTGGGTTGAATGGAATTCCCCCTTTTATTCCTGTCATGATGCTGATGTTTGCCGCGTTTATGGGGGATCAACTCAATTATCATATTGGTCGCTCTGCTATTGGACGATATGTGCTGACACATCGTTGGGTAAAAGCGCAACATATTGATAAAACACGCACATATTTTGACAAACACGGAAAGTACGCGGTGGTGTTAGCGCGCTTCATACCTGTGGTTCGAACCATAGCGCCATTTTTGGCGGGCATGATGGACATGAACAGACGTACTTTTATCATTTTTAACTTTATTGGTGCATGTCTTTGGACGAGTGTACTTGTGCTGGCTGGCGTATATTTGTGTCATATCGAGTGGATAAAGTTGCATATATCCCTGCTATCGCTACTTATAGCGTTTGTCTCTATACTGCCTTTAATCCATCAATTGCTCCCATATATGAAAAAGTCGCGTGCATTATGAGAATATTATTAGTCGAAGATGACCAGATGATTGGTGAGGTGGTTGAGCTGGCACTGAAAGAGCAGCATTTTGCTGTGGATTGGATCTCAGACGGCGTGGGTGCTCAACTTGCTATCGACACCCACGAGTACGATGTTGTGTTACTTGATCTCGGCCTACCGAAGAAGCATGGTTTCGAGGTGCTACGTTATATCCGTGACAAAGGTGATCCTGTGGGAGTGATCATTGTGACAGCGCAAGATGCAACAGAAGATAGAATTAAAGGTCTTGATTTGGGCGCGGACGACTATCTTATCAAGCCGTTTGAGTTGGGGGAGCTCAACGCCAGAATCCGCGCGGTCGTACGGCGTAAATCCGGTCATTCTGGCCCCGTATATTCTAATGGGGTGATCACGCTGAATCCAAATACTCATCAAGTTGATGTAAGAGGAAACCCCATTAACTTAACAGCAAGAGAGCTTTCACTACTCCAAGCGTTGTTACAACGCCCAGGCAGGCTACTGTCTCGCGCTGATCTTGAGGCTAAGATGTATGGGTGGGAACAGGAAGTAGAGAGTAACGTGGTCGAATTTATTATCAGTTCACTTAGAAAAAAACTGGGGCAAAAGGAACTTATTATTAATGTAAGAGGCGTGGGATGGATGGTATCAAAAGGCGAATAGGGCGCTCTATCCGAGCTCGACTCTCAGCCTGGATTTCACTCGTTGTTGTAATCATTTCGCTGATAAGTGGTGTGTTGTCGTTTACTGTATCATTTTATGAGGCGCATGAGCTTCAAGATGACCAACTACGCCAGTTTGGTGCCTTAATAAAACGCCAAGGTATTACACTACAAGGCGCATCGTTAGACTTGGCAGTAAATAACATCGACCATGAAGCGCGGATATACCTACGTGATTTAAGTCATCCGTTGTCAGACAATGAGGAGTTTGCTCATAATATGCCTGACAGCTTCTCGACAATTAACGAGCAGCACAAGAGCTGGCGTGTTTACGTGGTTGAAACGGTGAATGGTCAGCGAATCGCGCTTACTCAAGATACCGCCCTGAGAAATGAAATCGCAAGGGATAGTGCTTTGCGTGCCTTGTTTCCTTTACTCTTCCTTGTTCCTATTCTTGTCACGTTGATTAATTTCATTATTGCTCGCATGTTTTTGCCGGTAAGTCGTCTTGCAGAAGAGCTCAACCGTCCCTCTTCAGACGAACGCTGTCGTATTGACGAAGATTCGGTGCCAGATGAAATACAACCTTTTGTGGTCTCGATCAATCGCTTGTTAAGTAACCTTTATGAATCTGTTGAAAAGCAAAAGCGCTTTATCGCCAATGCGGCACATGAGCTCCGCACACCGATTACCGCGCTGTGCTTGCAAGCAGAAACGCTGGATGCAGAAGAGCGTAGTGATAGAGAGGTGAAGTTCAAGCGCCTGCGCGCCGGATTAAATCGCACGAAAATCCTACTTGAGCAGTTGTTAGCACATGCAAGATCACAAGATGAACCCAAATTGCCCCTTGAAATCTGTTCGGTGCAGCAATACACGCAAGAGGTCATTGCCGATCTTATTCCACACGTTCAAAGAAAACAGATTGATATAGGCATGCCTTATATTGAGGATACCAATGTACGCATGATACCTATCGATTTGTATACGGTGGTAAAAAATATTGTCGATAATGCCATTCGCTATACACCGTTAGGTGGTCAAGTGGATGTATCTCTGCGCAGACGATTTGAATTTTGTGAAATCTGTGTGCTTGATTCAGGTCCGGGTATCCCCGAGCATGAACTCGTCCGTGTGAAGGAGCCATTTTTTCGTGGAAGCGAAAATCTTGAGCAAGGCTCAGGACTTGGCCTTGCGATCGTTAGCCAGATATTGTCAAGAGCCGGAGGGAAAATGGTGTTATCCAACTCTGTTGACGGGGGCAGACATCACGGCCTGAAAGTGCAGATTTTCATTCCTCTCGCCTAATCGAAACGCTACAGTTATTTTAAGTTGTGAAGCGCTCCTACCAACACATTAACATGTGTGTTTGTGGATGCGTTGTATCTGCCCTCTACCTTGTCTAGGTATTATCGTTTTAACAAAAACATAAATAATGACTATCTAAGTTTCCCATAAGTATCTCGCTTTATTCTGAGTCTGTACTCGAAGATAACCGGTTAGGAAATAATGATGAAAGGTATTGTTGCATTTATGTTATTGCTTTTAGGCTCGCTAGTAATTAGCACACTTGTCGTCATGACAGCGCTCTATCTTTTCATTTCTAACACGGCATTGAAACTTCGTTGGAATAACAAACCTAAAGACTCAAAGCTCCGAGAAGGGGCTGTGATCGAAGGTGAATATGAAGTTAAGCACAAATAGTGAAGAGGTAGTTATGGAAAATCTAAGTGTCATTATCATCACATTAAATGAAGAAAAACGTATTGCGCGATTATTAGATGATTTACTCGCGCAGTCGCAGCAGAATTTTGAGGTGATCATCGTTGATTCAAATAGTGATGATGAAACATGCAATATTGCAGCGATGTATCAGGATAAGTTTAGTTCGCTACGGCTCCATAAAATGGAACAACGTGGTGTCAGCATCGGGCGCAACGTCGGTGCGAAGCTCGCTGTGAATAGTCGTTTACTCTTTCTGGATGCCGACGTGCGTTTATCTCATGACTTTATTGCCAAAGCCACTGAAAAGCTCGCGAAAGCAAAGTTAGAAGTCGCAGGGGTGTATATGCGCGCTGTGCCGCTGGATTTAGTGAATATGTTCGGATACTCGCTATTTAATATGGGGATGTGGGTGACGCAGTATTTTTTCCCAACAGCAGTAGGAGCATGCATTTTCTCGACCAAACGCCTGCACGAAGAATTAGGTGGGTTTGATGAAAAGATCACGCTTTGTGAAGACTGTGACTATGTAGTCCGTGCATCAAAAACGTGGCGTTATCGTATGCTACCGATGACTTTCCAGTTTGACCCGCGTCGACTTCAGCAAGATGGTCAGATCAAAATGGGATGGCTCTATTTTAAAGCCAACGTGAGACGCTTTTTCTTTGGTGAGATGCGTAACAACGAAGTGGAATACCCGTTTGGTCACTACACCAAGCCAACTGAGTGTGAAACAAATTAATGCAAGGTGATGGCGATGATTTTAGCGCTTAGTCTTTTTCTAGGCGCTTTTTTTGACTCTCTAATTGGTATTGGGGTCTTCGTCCCCGGAGAGCCTGTTTACATGGCTGCGGGGTATCAGCTCTATCAAGGACAAAGCGTCGCTTTGATGTTAGCACTGATGGGGGGATGGCTTGGCGATCAGGCGAGCTTTTTTATTGGCGTTAAATATGGCCGTCGTGGGGAGCGCTTCATGCTTAAGTGGAGACCTCAACTACGACGTAAAGTAGCGCGCTGTCGTTACCTGCTAAAGCACAAAGGAACCATTGTGATGGTTAGCGCCCGGCTCTTGGGCCCTGTGGCGTGGTTCATGCCATTTATCGCAGGAACGATGGCCGTTAAGTGGTCTCGATTTACACTACTCTCCGGGATTGGCCTAATAGTCGGCGCAGGGCAGTTTGTGTTTTGGGGGTATCTATTACGTTCTGGATTCTCCTATGATGACGGAGTGCAATTTCTGGCACGACTTACTCATTGGTTTGACATCATGCAATAGGTGTTAATAGGGGGAAGAGGAGAAAATGAGTTGTACACAGAGTCCTGGTTCATTATCGAGCAGGCGAAGCTCCGCCTCATGACGATGTATGATGGCTGAGACTAAACTCAGTCCTAGCCCTGTACTATCAGATGTTCTACTCTCATCTAACTGATAGAATCGTTTAAGTACATTCTCTCGTTCGTGCTTTGGTATACCGGGGCCGTCATCACTAACAATAATACTGATTATGTCAGTTTCTTGTTGAAGCGAAAGGAGCGTGTTTGAACCCGGCGGAGTGTGTCTCAGTGCATTTTCTAATAGATTGACTATTGCTTGTTGAAGCAACGAATAGTTTGCATTTATCGTAATGATAGAAGTCGAACAGGAGAGTTTTAACCTACGACCACTATCTTCAAATACAGGCTCAAACGTTTCATAAATGTCATAGCAAAGCGCAGAAATATCGATAGGTTCAAGAACAACATGTTGCGAGCCACTTTCTATTTGAGCAAGGTGTAAGATAGCGTCAAATGTCGCAGAAAGCTGATCAAGCTCGACAATAGAATGGGAGATTTCGTCTTCTATAGGTTGATTTGTTCCGTTGTTCTGAAGTACTTGTTCTAGCCTTAAGCGCAGCCGTGTTAAAGGGCGTCTTAAGTCATGAGCAATGTCCATTGAGACTTGCTGTAAATTCGAAATGGATCCTTCGAGTTTATCGAGTGTGCTATTGATTCTGATGGCCACGATATGCAGTTCATCCTTTGATGCGCCACTAATCTGGCATCGTGCAGAGAGGTCTCCGCTAGCAATCAGCTTTAGCACACTATCGATGTTTGCCAGACGCCGAGCGCCTTTCTGGGTAAGAAGAAAGGCAATCATAGCAATAACAACCATAGCACATCCCAAGCCTGCCATTAGCGACTGGCTAAACAACTCTTGCGTATCGGTCACCCATCGTCCACTTCTTGCAACAACGATTTTGCCATTGGGCATGTCAATACCGTACGCGTAATAGATACCGTCATTTTCTTCATTCTCTGTAGACGATTGCAGATATGGGATGTTTATAACTGTGGGGCCACTAAATGGCGTGGCTAATGGAAGGGTGCCATAAACTGAATTACTTTGTTTATCCCAGAAACGAATCAATATCGAACCATCTTGATTAAAGGACATTTGATCATCTATCTGTTTTTTTAGCGCTATGACGCCGTGATTAGATAGATTATTCGCTAATGTTCGAGCTAGATATTCAGTATCTTGAAACAGGCGCTGCTTTAGCTCCTTACTTTGTATTGAGACAGCAACGTAAGTGGCTAGCCAGGTTGAAACAACAAATGACATCGTGATGATGAGAGCAAAACGAAGAGAGGAGGAGAGTCTAAGCATAGTTACGCCTTAAAACAGTAACCCGCACCGTGGGACGTTTGAATGTTCTGAGTACCAAAAGGCTTATCGATTTTAGCTCTCAAGCGACTGATATGCGTCTCTACGATGCTCGTTTTAGGATCAAAGTGAATATCCCATATTGCATCGAGAATCATACTCTTCGTTTGTATTCTATTGGGTCTTTGCATCAGATAAACGAGTAGCGCGAATTCTTTAGGATTCAATGTTATTTTCTCACCAAGACGATGCACTTCACGGCTTAATAAGTCGACACACACTCCCCCAAGTGACAGTGTAGTGGTTTCCTGCTTCAGAACTGGCCTACGCGCGATTGCCTCTATCCTTGCTAAAAGCTCTGACATGGCAAAAGGTTTCACTAAATAGTCATCGGCTCCCGCTTTTAAACCATCCACTCGATTATTCACACTGCCTAAGCCACTAAGAAATATGACTGGAGTGGTGTCTTTTGCCATTCGTAAGGATTTCACTGCTGACAAACCGTCGACGCTAGGAAGCATACGGTCGAGAATGTAGATGTCATAACGATGCATTGTTGCAAGTGCTATGGCCTGCTTTCCATCTGCAACCACGTCAATCTGATAGCCTGCTTCTTTCAATCCATGGGATACATAAGTCGCTGTATCACTATCATCTTCTGCATAAAGAATCTTCATCACTTTCGTCCTTATATCTTTCATCGAAGTGTACGTTCTTCCGTGCAATAGTTCTAATCATTAAGGTAAGGAACCATGGTTATTACAAAATTGTATGAATTTGGTCAGTTGGTTGAAGACTCTCGATTTTATTATCGGATGAGGCTAACAATTGGAGACAAATCATGACCATCTCTGCAATTGACGCAAAGTCATTGACGCAAAAATTTGGTAACCATATTGCGGTGAACAACCTGACACTCAATGTATCTCAGGGCGAAGTATTTGGCTTCTTGGGGCATAACGGTGCGGGGAAAACATCAACCATTCATATGCTTACTACGTTGGTTAAACCGTCCTCGGGTAAAGCGCATATATTTGGTGAAAGCGTCACTGCTAACGCTGGAGAAGTTAAGAAACTCATCGGTTACGTACCGGAAAATGTGCGACTGTACGATTCGCTGACCACTCGTGAGAATTTACGTTTTTTTGCAGGCCTTTCGGGTATTGAATCACCTGATGACCATGTGAATAACGCGATGGCAATCGTCGGTATTAGCGAGTTGGCAAATAAACGTGTGGGTCAGTTTTCAAAGGGTATGCGCCAACGAGTCGGACTTGCCCAAGCGATTGTGCATCAGCCAAAGTTATTATTTCTTGATGAGCCCGCATCGGGCTTAGACCCGATGGGTATTAAAATGTTACGGGGGCTTATCGAGAAGCTTAATCAGGATCTTGGTATCACGATTTTCATGAACACACACCTCATCAGTGAGGTGTCCAAAACCTGCAGTTCGATTGGTGTGCTGAATAAGGGGCAAATGATATTCAAGGGTGAGGTTAGCGAGGTCAAAGCCTTATTGGGGGAAGAAAACGCGGTAGAAGATCTCTATTTGGATATTCAAAAACGCTCTGAGGAGGTGATGTGATGGCTGCCTTACGTCTGTCAGCGACGAGCCATATAGCTACGCACTCTCTCAAGACTTTGTTTGGGGAAAAGACTGTGTGGTTATTTATCCTACTGTTTACCGTTCTTGTTGTGCTTTCGGCCTATTTGGGGTGGTCCGCAAATACAACAGTAGATGCTATTTATACCGACGCTAAACAGTATTTACTCAAGGCAGGTAACCCAGTGCCACCCAATCCCGTCATGGATAGCTCTCCACTGTCTATGCTGCGAAATCTTAGCGTTTACTTTGGACTCATTGGCGTGCTTGTAGCGATTGTCATGGGATATCAATTGATTGCTGAGGACAGAAAAAGTGGCGTACTTCCATTGATCGCTACTCGTTTGACCTCAAGACGTGAATACGCATGTGCAAAGGTTGGTGTATTTAGTGGCGTTTTAGCGTTATTAACCCTTATTTCATTATTGGTTTGCGGTTTGGTCTTTGTCTGCTTACCTTCCATAAGTCTAAGCGGCTCACAATTACGACAACTCTTTGAATTTCATTTTTTTGCCTATGCATATATGGCGACGTTTGGTTTATTCGCGATGGGGTGCACAGCCTTTGCTAAAAAACAGTCGATTGCGCTGCTTACTCCCATATCGCTCTGGCTGATTATCACCTTCATCTTGCCATCACTAATGGCCAACGTGAATCCAACAGCGGCAATTAATCCAATCTCAACGCTTGTTCCTGTCCCCGACAGTGCTTTTTTTACGATTGTGCATGGCTACTTAGCGCCTATCGCACTAGCACAAAATTTCGATGCAATATCGGCGCAATTGCTGGAGTATGGCCCGATTTTAAGCCCATTGCCTGTCATTCAATGGGGGAGTTTGATCTGTGCTTTCACACTAAGCGCGTTGTTCGCAGTGGAAGCAATTGGCCGTATGCGTATGGAAAAGGGGGCATTTAATGAATAGTGTCATCAAGCAAATCGTCGCCATAGTGCGCAAAGACCTGGTTGAAGCGAAACGCGATAGGTTTTTTACACTACTGATCTCTTTCTTGTCTATTGCGGCGTTTATATCGTTGACCAGTGGAAGTATAGCGTTGGCGACGGACATCTCCACCTATAATGCAGCAAAGGCCACACTGTTAGCGCTTGGAAAATCCTTAAACGCGATTGCGGCGCCAGAATTTTATCCACTGAAACTGCTGAGAGGCGCAGTCGAGCAAATTGAAATCATCGGCGCCATTTTAGGTATCCTCATTGGCTTTCGTACAGCTATGAGCGAGCGAGGGCATCAGACACTATCGATAGTATTGGTTCGTCCTGTTAATAACATCACTCTCATGGCGGGCAAAACGATTGCCGGTATCACGCTAATAGCACTGAGCCTTTTGATTGTGTTTTCTGTCTTGACTGCCACGCTTGCATATTTCGCGGCCATAGCGATGACAGCAGATGACTTATGGCGAATTTGCATCGTTTGGGTACTTTCAGTGACCTATATCTCGACATTTTTTGTTGTGGCTATGTGGCTCACGCTTTCGTTTAAAACACCATCAACTGCACTTCTGGTGAGTTTTGTTCTATGGCTCATGTTAGTGCTTGTAGCACCGCAAGTAGGAGACACACTTGACCCAGACAATCAGGTAGCGGGTGGCGTTTTTAAACAGCTCCATATCCCTAAGGCCGAGCAAGAACGCATCAAGTTGGGCTATGCGAGTTATGAAACGGTTCGAAATGGTATTGAAACCGCATCCATCACTAAGCATTTTGAGCGAGCCAGTTTTGCCATCCTCGGAATTAAAGACACCTATACCAATATGTCTATCGCCCCCATTCTTCATGACAAGTCAGGGGATATATGGGGCGTTATTCTTTCATTTTTCATCACAACACTCATAGCGATGTCACGAAAACTGACATTGAAAAGTCAACAATAGGAAACAATCACATGAAACAATCAAAAACGACCTTAAGTTTGATAAGTGCGGCATTGACACTTGCGTTAGTAGTTTCACCGAGTCACGCTTCGTCTCAAAAAGACAGTGATAGCGATGGCATTCCCGATAGTTCGGAGAGCTTGATTCATACCGATCCATTAAACGCTGATACCGATGGCGATGGTGTCAATGACTTGAAAGATGCTAAACCGGTAAATGCAAATTATGTGACTAAGAGTGGTGGAAAACCATCGCCAGTATCAATAAAAGATGTTTTAGTCGAAGATAATTACGACTACATCAAACGTAAAGATGCACCAGATCATTTGGAAATTGTTCTCAACAATACCGGTAACGAAGCGATAAATAATGTCGTGGTCAGTTATCAAATTAAAAGTCTTGATACTGATGCACAAGAGAGCTATAGCTACAATATTGGCAATTTAAAGGCGAGCAGTACGGCAACAATACACTTTGATGACATCACAGGGGGCGGGCACTTCAGAGCTAACCCCAACTCGATATATAAAACGGACCAATCTGCAAAGTTATTTACCATTCACGTTGATGCTGATGGCTATCAGACCGTCTCTACAACGAAGAAGAAAGATAAAGGTGGCGCTGAGCAAGCTGACTAATTGATGCTCAAGTTTGAAGTCAGATAGAGGGTAATAACGTGTGTGATTCATAGACATCCTTTCAACTATACTGGATGTCTATGGACAGAGAAATCTAGCAAAGACTTCATAGGGTAAAGAGGTATGTGGTGAAGAAGGCCTCGTCTGTCGACGATGTGGTATTTCCAGACCAACATTACGCAACTGGGCTAAGCGATATAAAGCAGTGTGGAACCGCAGGTCTGGAAACACAAAGTAAACGCCTTCATTCTTCTCTAGATGCCAAGATTACTGATGAGCTAAGTGAATTGATCCTTGAGATGCGTGAGAAACCCAATCTAGGGGGGCGGCGTTTACAAACAGAATTAATCCTACTTCACCAAGTACACCTAAGCACAGCGACACTCTACAAAGTTTTATCCAAAGCGTCAGTCAAGCCCATTGTAACTTACCGATGCAAAAAAAATTTCCAAAGACACGAGAGCCCAATACCTAGTGATAGAGTCCAATTGGACACTTGTAAGATAGTACCTGAAATTTATTAGTATACCGCTATCGATGACGGCTCTCGCTATCGGGTTCTAAAGTGTTACTCTTGGAGCACAGCAGCAAATACGTTCGATTTTATCACATGCTTAGTGGGTGTGGGTGGAATCAAGTTTCGCTTCAACAAACCTAGTTCGCGTCACTTGAATGGCAAAGTTGAACGCTCACAGATAATAGATAAAGTGAGTTGTATCCGACTATAGATGTTTCGGTAGGGCTGGAAGATATTGATGTGCTGCTAGCTGAGGGACAGCATTACTGCAACTGGGAGTGGCCTCATAACTTATTACAGGGGCTAACACTGAAAGACTGGATTATTGAGCTATCAGATCAAACTCCACTAGCCGTAGAGATATCTAGGCACTACCAGATTAAGAAAGAGAGGTTTCTAGAGCACAATTACAAGCTCGTTCTTCATCTAAGAAAACTGAAACCATCTCTATGAATCACACAACTCAACTATATGGTAGGCTTAAAAATATAATCCACCCAGTAAAAGATGGATTGTATTTAGTCTAAAGCTTTTATATTAAATTGTTTGCCAATTATACAATTTTTCAAAAACAGTTTTCTCATCTAATTTTTCTAATCCTTGAATATTTATAGAGTTTGAGCCCAAAGTACCAAAGTCATCAATATTAGTTTCAGTAAATAAGCCAATACATGTTGCCCCTACCGCATCTGCTAAATGCAAAGGGCCTGTATCACAACATACAAAACCATCCAAATGTCTTAATACACTACCTAAATGACGCATGTCTTCTGAATAAAATGTACGACAATTGCTTTGACGTAGCGGATAATCCAAATCTTTACTTAAAATTTCTATCCAGTTAATTTTCACTTTGCTTACGCTTTCGATTCTATCTAATATATTGTTCCATGTAGCATCCGAAAGTCTTTTCTTTCCTCTGGCTCCACGGAAAAATGCAACATTTAACTCATTGATGTTCACTTTAAGCCTATTAGCATCAACGATACCTTTAATCTTTTCATCACTACTTAAAGTAATGTGATGTTTGATTGGAAAACGCAGCTTGTTACCCATTGCCTCCAAAATTGACAATGGCTTATAAGCCGTATGAGTAAATTTCTCGTCGTATTGATTAGAGTTTGGGAATATTCTAGATCGAGTGTTATCGTATGATGAAACTTTGTTTCTACTTGATATTAAACCTGAGATAATCGTGTCTGTTGAAGAGCCAAATGGACATAATATTAAATCGTAATTTTCTTTGTTAGCTGCTCTAATTGTTTTTGTAAAATTTAAAATTCCAGACATTCTTAATTTTGAATAAAGTATTTTATTTATTTTGAATCCATCAAAAAATTGACCTTGCCATGGTTCCATAAGGATAAGGTCTATTTTCGCATCTGGATAAATTTTGATGGTTTGGTCAACAAAAGGTATTAAAAATAAAACATTGCCAATTCTTTTGTTGTTTCTTACTATTAATATTTTTTTTATTTCCTTTTTGTCTATACTTGTTTTTTCTGGTTTTCGATTTAGGCTTATAGCCTTATAAAACAATTTTTCTATCCAGACTAGTTTTTGTCTTCTTACTTTATCAAATTGTCTAAGTTTCTCTCTTAACTTCATGATATTACCTTAAGTAATTAATGCTTCGAATACCATAACAATTAATACTTAGCTGAAACTTAGTTGGCCTGCCCAGCTTTGTTACTTAATCGATAGAACTAAATCAAGAAGCCATTATAAAATAGGTTGCATACAAGCCTGCTTGTTAAAAAAACAACTAACTGGAAGCAGAACAATAAAGCCTGATCGAGGTTCACTGATCTTTTGGATTTATGATGAGTAATAGCTGAGTTGAGGCAAGGCAAGCGTGGCAGAGTACTCTAATTCAGCGACTTAGCCATTTCATTTAAAACTAGAGATATACTAACCATTGATTCAACAGGTCTTTAGAGTTAATGACGAAGGTGAATGAAAGGCAAAGAAGCTCGGTACTTACGTAAAGCGTAGAATTTGTCGTAAATTGCATATCGCCATAGATACAATAACTCACGAAATTACTCCCCAGGCATGACGTATCATCAATGAAGCATTGGGTGATGGCGCTTGTGACACAAGAAGCTACTATAAAGTTATACGAATCAAGCGAGCATTTCCGTTTATCCCGCTACGAGAAGGAGTAGCTTTCATGGCTCAATGACATCCTCGAAAGATGGCGTAAGGTTGTCAGAAACTCTACGGCTCAAACAAAAAGTGGAAAAAGCGATATGGCTATTATAAACGCTCACTATCAGAGACAACCATGTACCGAGTAGAACAGTTACTAATATTCTAAGAAATTACAATCCTCTGGAAGGTAAAGCTATGATTAAGCGCTGAAACTGAACAAGCATACAAGGCTGGTTGTGCCTTTCTCAATTAAGCAACAAAGGCTTCTAGTATTGCTAAAGAACTGGTAACTAACTATTGATAGGTTAGTTTGTTAGAGGTTTAACTACTCAAACAGAAAATAAGTATCTATGGGATTGATTTGAAATTTCTAGGTAAAAATAATAAGTCTAAATATTCATTCAGAGGTTTAAATGAAGAATAAAGGAAAGTTTCGATTAACTAAGTCGGTAAGAGGGCTATTATGGCTAATTTTAAGCTTAAGTATCATATGGGCATATTTCTCGTTTCATTCTTATCGTACTCTTACTTATATGGACCACGGCTTAGAATGGTCTTGGATAGATAACCGGTTAATTAGTTTTAATAATTTTGCGACACAAAGTGCTCGTGAAACCCAGTCCAAACAATTGATTTATCGCCAGGTCGATGTAACTCAACATTTCTCTGTATTTCTTCATACAACCAATAATGGGCATTTTCTCTTTACTTTCGAAAAAGAAGCCCCTTGCTCTACTGCATACCAAGCACAACTTCGAGTTAATGAAGAGCCGAATAAAATAGTTTCTTTCAGTTGCAAGTCCGCTAATACAATTGTCTATCGTATTGGAAAACCAATATTTAGTCAGTTAAGTTTGATTGCTTCTGATTTTAACTTCAACTTGGATTTGGCACAGTGGGATTTAGAAGCGTTAAAAGTAGATGACTTTAAGCAGCATAATCACCGTTTTTTCCAAAGGCGTAGTAATGAAACAGTTTTTCCATGGGAGAGAGACTGATAACGTTCAAATTGTGCTTTACACTTCAAAAGAACCTATTCGAATTTGAATGAAATTCAACTTTTTACTAAAAAGCAACTGATTGAAATTATCACCTAAAGCTGAGTTTCAATCGGTATCCTCTGAGTTTGATATTCCCGCCTGTAGAACTTAAGACAATTGTGACGACATTTTTTCTACATCGTTGCAACGATACTACATCTATTGCAAATACTTGGACTCACTTTGCCCTAGATTGAATGCGTGCGTTTAGAAAGAAGTATTCACATCTACAGGAGTGAAAGTCTACTTACAGACACCAATGATGCAGATATTTAATTTAATTTTATCATATACTTAAATATTAGGCCTTATTGCTCATGACAAAAGCAAAAAACTTTCCATTTCGCCGTATACCTATGACAATGAGTTCGCTGATACTCTTGTGCGCGATGTACTTTGGTACGGTAATGAACTATCCCGTTCTGAAAGCAATTTTTAGTTTGAGTTCAGATGTTTCAAACTCACTATTTCCTTATACCGCCCCATTATTACTCACTTGTGCATTTGTCATTATATTTTCGGCTTTTGCTTGGCCATACGTGTTTAAGCCATTTATGTGTTTTGTGGTCCTAACCTCTGCAGGAGCGCTATACGCAGCGGTGAATTTTCAAACCATGTTTGACTCCACAATGATGGAAAGCGTGTTTGAAACGAATTCGTCAGAAATCTTGTTCTACCTTAACTTTAAGACCGTCTTCTATCTGTTTGCTTTTGGTGTTTTACCGTGCATTTTTATTGCTGCTGTGCGCATCAAACCGTATCGAACTTGGAAGCATGCTCTTATCGCTCGCGTAGGTGTTGTATTAGTAGCGGTAGTCGGTATCGGTCTTGTCGCGGAGACTTGCTATAAGGATTATGCGTCCGTAGGTCGCAATAATAGCTATTTGAACAAGATGATTATCCCTGCTCATATCTACAATGGTGCGAAATACCTAAATAAAACCTATTTCGAAACGAAATTGGCATACCAAGCGCTGGGCATGGATGCGAAAGTGGCTGAAGTTGAGAATGGCAAACCCACCTTGATGGTCGTCGTTTTAGGTGAGACAGCGCGTGCAATGAACTTTGCTTACAACGGGTATAACCGCGATACCAATCCGTATACGAAAGACATGGGGTTAATTGCCTTCCAGGATGTGTCCTCATGCGGTACTTACACAGCGTTATCGGTTCCATGCATGTTCTCTAACATGACTCGTAATACTTATGATAAACCTCGTGCTGGAGCGCAGGATAATGTGCTCAATGTTCTCCAACACGCAGGTGTTGATGTTTTGTGGATTGATAATGATGGTGGCGATAAGGGTGTCGCTAAAAATCTCACTTACATTTCCATCGATTCATCTCTGAAAAATGACGATTGTAACGGCTCAACGTGTTTTGATGTTGCCATGCTTAAAGACGCGAAACAGTTTATTGATGACGGCTCTCGTAATAAGTTGCTGGTTCTGCATACGATAGGTAGCCATGGACCGACCTATTGGCAGCGCTACCCAGATGCTCAAGCTCCGTTCCAACCTGCCTGTAATCGCAGTGACATTGAAAACTGTAACGATGCTCAAATCGTGAATGTCTACGACAATACTTTGGTGTACACCGATTATGTTCTGGCTCAGGTTATCAATGAGCTAAAAAGTGTGTCAGATGACTATAACGTGATGCTCACTTATATCTCAGACCATGGCGAATCATTAGGTGAAGGCGGGCTGTATTTACATGGCACACCTTACGCAATCGCACCGAAAGAACAAACTCAAGTGCCATGGTTGTTATGGATGCCGAACCAATACGCTCAGCAAAAAGGAATAAACACACAATGTCTAGAGGATAAAGCTGAGAGTAACACGTTGTCTCATGACAACTTATTCCACAGCTTGCTTGGTTTGTATGGTGTTAGTTCGCAAGTTCAAAATCCTGAGCTAGATATTACGCAAAGCTGCCGATTAAATTCATAACGATTGATAGAGTACTTATTACATGCAACAAAATGTCATCATTAAACGTGAAGGTGTCCACCGCATCATTTATACCTTCGTACACAGTTTTAACGGATTTAAATGGCTTTGCAGAAATGAAGCGGCTTTTCAGCAAGAGTTAATGCTCTTTGTTCCGCTGACGTTTTTTGCATTCTGGCTAGAGTTACCAGCCATGCATACGTTATTAGTCATGCTAGGAATGGTATTTGTATTGTTCGCTGAAATGGTCAATACCGCGATTGAAGTGGTGGTCGATAGGGTCAGTTTGGAATTCCACCCTCTATCAGGTGTGGCCAAGAATATCGGCTCGGCTTTGGTATTGCTGAGTATGATTTGCTCACTATCTATATGGGGCACGGTTTTATGGCTACGATGAATAGCGTTAACGGACCATAGATTCACGAGACATAAATTGCCAGAGGCAATAATCACTAATAATGCCAGAAGCGAGCCTTCTGGCATTATTGCATTCCAAAGAGAATCGAAGGTATGTTGTTTCGTTAGTGAGTTGTCAGAATCTTCTGTAGTTTTTTAATCTTATTGTCTGTCAGATTTATCGTTAACTCATTGCATTTTAGCATTTTCGATACAGACCTAGCGATGATCAATCAATGACGGCAAGGAAAATTCTAAGCTAAAAATAAAGATTGGATAGAGATAGAGCGTTCGTGTGAAGAAAATATTATTGGTGGAAGATAATCGAGAAATTGTTGGCATAATTTATGATTATTTTGAAGGAGAAAGTCTGGTCATCGATTATGCAGATAATGGCGAGTTAGGATTGGAACTGGCGCTAAAGAGTGTTTTTGATGTCATTATTCTTGACCTGATGTTGCCGAGAATGAACGGATTGACCGTGTGTGAAAAGCTTAGAGACGCTGGCAACACCACACCCGTTTTGATGCTTACTGCTCTCGACAACCGAGACGACATGCTCAGTGGTTTTAAGCATGGCGCAGATGATTATCTAACGAAACCGTTTGACCTTGAAATTTTAGAGGCTCGCTTAGGCGCACTTATTAAGCGTAACAAAGGAACTGTTGCCGATACGTCTCTGGAGTACGGCAGTTTACACATTGACCAAAAAACTCATTTAGCTTACCGCAATGGGGTAATGCTGACACTCAATCCGACCACGTATTCCATGCTTGAGTTACTTTGTAAAAGAGCGCCGAACGTCGTCACACGAGAGGAATTTATTCAATTACTCTGGCAAGATGAGGCGCCTGATAGCGACCTCCTGCGCAGCCATATTTACAAACTTCGTAGCCAGTTAGATAAACCTTTCGAATCTCCTATGCTCATCACAGTACCAAAGGTGGGCTATCGTTTGGGTAACGTAACATGAAAAAAATAAATTTGAGTAGTACTCGGACTTTGACAAACCAATTGGCAATATTCTTTACGGTTGTCGCCCTTGTCATGGGGCTTGTCAGTTACATCATTTTTTATGCTGCACTGCATTGGTCAGAAGATAAGGTTGGGGAACGTCGTATTGAAATCGACAAGAACGAAGCAATACAACGCTTTATCGGTGGTGAAGAGGGTGAGATTTCGATAGATGTACTGACTCATGCTTACAATGATGTCCAACTGGTACCATTGAAATACCATAAATATTTTAAAGGGAGAGACAATTTTGTCGGCGAAGTCGGTTACGGAACGGAATCGCGAATGATTTCCTTCAGTTACTACTTTAAAGACGGAGTTAAAAAGCCGGTTATATTGTTATCAGATATCAATCAGATTGAATTTGGGCAGTATGAAACCGTGTTTGCTAGCTTGATTGTCATTACCAGTATCGCAGGACTGTTAGTGGTGTTTGGTATGCTGCTTTTTCGTTTATCACAACGTTTAATTGAACCTATTAACCATCTTAGTGAGCAACTAACTGAGCAGTCTGGTAACACGGCTCACGTCTTCGATATCCCTAAAGGCAGTGCCAGTGAGTTCAATATCCTAGCTAATCAACTGAATCAATATAGACACGATATTCATGCCCTTTTGAAACGAGAGCAAGCTTTTGCACGTTACGCTAGTCATGAGTTGAGAACTCCGTTAACGATTGTAAAAGGCGCAAGCAAATTATTAGAACGAAATGTGTCGGACGACTTTCAACGACGCCAGATAGTGCGTATCAATGACGCCGTACTTCAAATGAGTACGATGGTTGATGCTTTGCTAGGGTTAGTACGCTATGAACGTAGTGAAGATGACGCAGTGATTAGAGAAGTTAGTCAAAGTGAATTTGAAACTATCATTGAGCATAACTGTGCTCAGGCTAAAGATAAAAATATTGATGTTGAACTTATTTTTCATCAAGCTCCTCAGCTAAAGGCAACGCCTGCAGTGCTTAACATGGTGGTTGGGAATCTACTGAGAAATGGCATTGCCGCCACAGATCAAGGCAAAGTGACTTTAGAAGTCTCTATGGAAAGATTAAGGGTATTAGATAATGGACCTGGATTTAACGAAACAACTAATCCTGATGGGCACGGTTTAGGTTTGTTAATCGTAGACGATTTATGCAGCAGATACCATTGGAGTTTTTTGATAAAAAATCGTTCTACAGCAGGGTGTGAAGCAAGTATTACATTTTAGATATTGTATTTAAACTAGCTGTAAGTTAAGGGAACCGTAACGTACAGCTAGTTTCCTTTAGGATTTATCATTCATAAAGTTATCTGTGCCTTCCTAAATGATTTAGCTTGCCTAGGAAGGTTAGGCTCCATTCAATATAATTTTCCTAATCTGACAGAAGCGTTGTAATTGCACAGCTCTGGCACACTTTTGTCCAAAAGTGAGCTAGGAAGCAACAGAACCTGATATCCTCAGAAAGACTTCCTAATGGCAAAAACTTAGATAAACTGTTAAACAGAGTTGCAAAAGAAACCGATCTAATTTTTTCCGTTTATGAATAAGATAAATGCAAAAAGTTAGATTTTAGAGGGAAAAGTTAGATATTTTTTGTGTAACCCTTGTGCGTAAAGGGATTCCTAACTTTTTTATCTAACTTTATGTTAAGGGTGTTTTTTTTGATAGTGATGGGGATGAGGTGAAGAGTTTAGTCGCCTCCAACTGTGGGCAAGAGCCACCTAAAGATGAGGAATGTAGTAACACAACTACAAAGTTAACAAGCAACGAGCAATCGGTTTATCAAATTGTCAGAGCTAGGCAGCACTACGAAGAACCTACTACACGCGAAATCATAAGGGATGATCTCAAAGCTCAAGGAATGGGCATTAAGCATTTTTCTCGATGGCTTGAAGGCTGTATAAACAAGGGCGTACTGGTGTGCAATGATGGTTTATATTTTACCGCAGTAGCTTGATTACCCTCCCCACTGTTATCTCTTTGGGAAAAAAGCGGGTGGGGAATTGGGTAAATAAACAAAGAC